>ERZ1023288.44-NODE-44-length-52535-cov-622.622675_pt1 | contig 52535 bp, 46 predicted proteins | sample MGYA00380468_ERZ1023288 | MGnify/ENA primary metagenome ERZ1023288 (study PRJEB33173, sample SAMEA4830366) | metagenome | study: EMG produced TPA metagenomics assembly of the PRJEB25223 data set... | reverse complement strand
AATGGAAGGGCCATCGCTCAACGGATAAAAGGTACTCCGGGGATAACAGGCTGATACCGCCCAAGAGTTCATATCGACGGCGGTGTTTGGCACCTCGATGTCGGCTCATCACATCCTGGGGCTGAAGTAGGTCCCAAGGGTATGGCTGTTCGCCATTTAAAGTGGTACGCGAGCTGGGTTTAGAACGTCGTGAGACAGTTCGGTCCCTATCTGCCGTGGGCGTAGGAGAATTGGTTGGGGCTGCTCCTAGTACGAGAGGACCGGAGTGGACGCACCACTGGTGTTCCGGTTGTGTCGCCAGACGCATTGCCGGGTAGCTAAGTGCGGAAGAGATAAGTGCTGAAAGCATCTAAGCACGAAACTTGCCAAGAGATGAGTTCTCCCTGTCTTTAAGACAGTAAGGGTTGTTTAAGACGAAGACGTAGATAGGTCTGGTGTGTAAGTGATGTGAGTCATTGAGCTAACAGATACTAATTGCCCGAGAGGCTTAACTATACAACGCTCAAGTGTTTTTGGAAAAGAGCGAAAGAGAAGAGTAGAGAAACAACTTAAATATAGAAGACTTAATAGAAAGAAAATCGAGTTCAGCTTGTTGCCGATAAGAAGAAGAGAGACGAAAAGCGAAAAAAGTGAAGTCGTAAAAGAGAAGAAACAAAGAGAGAAGTTATCAAAGAATTATCCCGGCGGCGATAGTGCGGTGGACCCACCTGAGACCATACCGAACTCAGAAGTGAAACGCTGTAATGCCGATGGTAGTGTGGGGTTTCCCCATGTGAGAGTAGGGCACCGCCGGGTTATCAAATAAAAAATCTAAATATAAATCTATCTAAGACAGATAAAATTAAATTAAGTAAAAACAGAATTAAAATTAAACAAATTAGATAAAGAATAAATATAGGACCCCAGTTGAAAAACTGGGTTTTTTGTTTTTTCCTAAAAATCAGAATATTTGAATTCTTTGTAAGGTTGTTGTATTGCTGTAAAAAATTTCTCTAGATTAACCATACTTTGATAGATAAATGTAATTATTCCTAAATCTATAAATATATTCTAATAATTTTAAAGTAATTAATAACCTATATGTATTTTGTTCCTACTCTTTACTATTTAGGACATTGCTATAAATTTATAACAGGATACATTGTAATTATGTTATGAAGGTACATTGCTTTTATATGAAAAGTTATATCGAATTATTGATAACTTGTTACATAATACTGTTACTTTAACTTTATTCTTAACAGTTTATTCTAATGATATTTTTATGGTAGAAAAATTAGTAAGGAGAGAGGGTATCGTTTTGAATAGTAATATTTGTGAAAACTAATGATATTAATCGGAAAGAAAGGAAAACAAGAAGAAATATGCGTTGACTTTGTTGTTAGACTAGACATTAAATTATATTTAAATTTTTAGGTGAGTTTAGTTTCTATTATGAATAGTAATAGGGTAAAGATAAAATATAATTTTAATACTTATCTATAATTTCAGGTATTGTATTTATTTTGGATTTATTATTTAAATTTGCTCTTCAAAGAATACTAAAATTAGTATAGGGGATTATACCTATTATCTCTACATTCTTTAATGATGTATTTATCTTAATATATCTCCTATATTAAGATAAATTTTCTGTAAATTTTTTTCAAAAAAGTATATTTATGATTAATTTTGTATAATGGACATTATAGTTAGGTTTTGCCTAATTATAGTTATGATAAAGCCCGATTAGATTCAATCGGGCTATTTATTCTAAAATTTCTGAGATAGGCTAAATTTGATATTCCTACCTGTTCCAGAAGCCAATTCGCCTAGATAAGGGTTATATGCTCGATTGAATAAATTATCCACTGTAATCTTAACATTCATACCTTTAATTTTTGCAGGGCTCCAAGAAAGGAATAGGTTATGTAGGCTGTATCCTCTTGAAGCTGGTAATGACCAAGATGATGCATTGGGGTCTCCAGACGATGGCGATCGATCTTGTCTTCTTACAAACTCAGCACGCCAACCTACTGTGAGATAATATTTTGGAACATTGAAACCTAAAGTAGCAGTTGCCTTTCTAGGGGGAATTTCTGCAATCCATGTTGAGGTTTTACTCCATGGGTTTCTTGGTGAGGTGTCACGTTTTCCTTTTACATAAGAATATGTTAGCTCACCAAATAAATAAGTGGATTGATAATAAGCTTCTAACTCTGCGCCTTGAATAACATAACCTGGCAAATTACGATAATTTCCAATGATTTTTTTAGGACAAACACTATTATCGGTATCTGCAGCATTGCCTACACAATAAACTCCTCTGGTTTTAAATATTTCATTTTTACCACGGTGGTAAAAATAAGTAACTCTAAATTGAAAGGTATCATCCTCTTGAAATAAATTATTAAGCGTAACAATCCCTCCTCCTCTGGTCTGATTAATCATTTCTTTTTCTAAATTTAAAGAGGTTGCAGATACAGAAACCCGACGATCTTGTGTCTTATTTAGAAACTGTGTCTCATACTGTTCATCAATAACAGGTGCTCGCCAAGTTTTACTAAAATTCGTAAATAAACTTAAATAATGATTTACATCATACTTAAGACCTAAATAATAAGACCAACCATTATAATTTTTCTGGCTATAATCATGTCCTGCAGAGATATCATTATATCGTGGCGCTAAATTTTTCTGCCCTATATTATTGATATGGTCATAACGCATCCCTGTACTAAAAATTAAATTCTTCCATGTTATTTGATCTTGTAAATAAAGTGCCTGTGTATATTGACGTCCAGAAGGCATATAATAAGGTTGGAAATAGCCATAATTATAGGTTCTATCTTTCATCTTCCCCTTGTGATACATTAAAGTATTTCTTGTGTTTTTTAACCATTGCAAACCAAATAATAGTTCATGCCGAGTACTTTTGATATTAAAAGTACTTGTGTTATTTATATCAAAAGTAAGATCTGAATAAGTTATCCAGCTTTGATTACCTAAGCTGCCAACAAATCCTGAAGATGCTTCTTTAGGACGCATATCATTTTGTGTGGTTTTACTGTAGCTGAACTGAGTAGATAAGTTAATCCATGGATTATTTTCAGGTAGGTAGTGGTATTTTAAAGTGTAATTTTTATCTTTTTGATCTCGATAAACCAGTTTACGTTTCCAAGCAATATTCGTACCATAAAGCTTTATATCATGCGAACTTGGTTTAGGTAGGATATCTCTTTTTGCTGCGAAAGGCTCCCAGCCTTTATGAATACCATAAACACTTGATAATGTGAGTAAATGCTCGGGTGAAATTTGCCAATTTACTTTTATTAATCCAGTTTTTTGATTATTTTTTGAAAAAAGAATTTTGCTATTGTCTGGTCTTTTATAATCGTCAGCATTTCTTATAGAACCAAATAATAATAAATCAATATTTTTTTGTTCATTTTGTAAAACTAGTGCAGTGCTATAAGTTTTTTGGTTATTATTGCTATTATTTCCATACTTTAACAAACCACCTATTTTCTGGTTTTCTTGCAAGAAATCCTTAGCATCCTTAGTTTCAAATTTTACCGTTCCAGCAAAACCACCGTTACCATATTGAGGAGAATAATTTCCTTTGTCCACAGTTACTTTTCTTAACAATTCGGGTTCAATAAAAATAGAACCCTGTTGGTATTTTTCAAAACTTTTTGTAGCACCATCTAACTGAACTCTAACATCTTCAGCATCGCCCATTCCATTAATATTTAATGTTTGTCCGCCAGGGCGAAACCCACCTGCCATATTCACACCTGGCAAAATATTAATTAAATTCGCTGCATTGTCAGCTTGTTGTTGTTCGATATTTTTCTGTTTTAATACTGAACGACCAGGTAGTTTATTACTATCCTCGTCAGTGTTCACAATGATAGGTAATAACTCCTCTCTATTAGAATTAGAAGAATTTTGCTTTGCGGTTACATTGAGTTGAACACCTACAAAGGTGACTAATAAAAAGATACGTTTATTAATTATAATATTCATATACCCCCCCCTTAAATCTTAATGATAATTATTTATATCTATTCTAAATTTAACGATGATAAAAAAACAAGATATTTTTACTTATATAAATTAATTGTAAGATGACGGATAAAAAAGGTAAATGTCATAATCTATGAACAATGGATTTAGTTGTAAAAGATGTATTTAAAAATGAATTTCTAGAAAAATAGTGAGTTTACAGATAAAAATACCATATAAATGGTAAAATGACCCATATTTGATCTGCACCCAAAAAATTAGACTAAATCAGCAACTAACTAAGATGCAGATTTTTTATAGCCAAATACAACACTCTTTTCAAACAACAAGTCATCGAATTTTATATTCAAAATGGTAAAAATCATTCACTCATCCGTAAACATTTTCAACTTGACAGTAGAACATTGCAACATTGGATTAACCAGTTTAATCATAGAGGAATCAATGGGTTAGCTGTGTTGGGTAAGAAGCGAAATTACTCACTTAAATTTAAACTTAACGTGATACAAACGGTTAAAAATGGGCAATTTTTGTAGAAACTTCCTGTTTATACTTTGGTATTGCTGATCAGCTGTTATTATTCGATGGTTACAAGTCTTTAAAAAAAGTATAAATGGCTTAATACCCAAACATGGAGGTTTCCTAAGCATGGAACTGAAATACCTTAAAATTGCCATCCAGACCGAACCACTGAAGATGAACGTTTGAAATATTGGATTTTGGAGCTGGAAGCAAAGAATGTCATTCTAAAAAAGATGAAAGGCATCTTTGGATGATTAAAAACGGAATGTATTACGGTGAACGATTTGAGAGGTTTGAAGAACTGGAAAAAACGTTCCATGAGTATATTCATTATTACACCATGAGGGCATTTATGGGATACTAAAAGGACTGAGTTACGTGAATGATAGAACTCAGTCTTTGAATTAAATAAGTCTAACTTATTGTGGAAGATCAAAGATACAGGGCATTATTGTTTATACTTTTAGTTCTTCAATTTTTCTCACATTTTCGACAGCTTGATCAGTCTCAACACGTTGCATAAAAGCCGAAAGTTGTGTTAAGTGGCTGAAATCTATACCCACTGCTCGACACCAATTGAGCATAATGTAAAGGTATATATCAGCAACAGAAATTGCTTCACCAAAATAGATATGGCTTTCTAAATGTTCATTTGCGACTGCAAGTTGATCTAAAATTTGCTCTACTGCTTGTTGGCGAATAGTGTGTGCAAGTGTTTCGTTATCTTTTGCATAGTTTGGCAAACGGAACAGAGGCACAAATGATTTATGCACATCGGAATTAAAAAATGCCAACCAGCGAGCTGCTTTTGCTTTATCACGTACCGTTTTGCTACCGAATAATTTTGAATTCGGATAAAGTTCATCTAAATAGTGCAAAATTGCTTGATTTTGCGATAGAACTAAATCGCCATCAACTAATACGGGTACTGCCCCGCGTGGATTCAATGATAAAAATTCAGGTGATTTAATTAACTCACGCGTGACAGGTTCAAATTCATAATCCGCATTTTCACGTATTTTTACCCACTCTAATGCCACATGTGGAACAAATGAGCACGCACCAATTAAACCATATAATTTCATAAAATACTCCTGTTGGTTTATGATCTATTGATGGAATTATACTGTTTTATACGAGGAATATCTAATTTATTGAAATTGCTTCTTACTATTTTTTTAATCGTAAAGTGAACTAATAATTTAGTTACTTTGATATATTTTTTAGAGTAATGCCCTAGATATTGATGTCAATTGAAAGATAGATTTTTATGATTTAAGCACGAAAAATAAGGATTGAGGGAGTATAATAATTACATATTTATGAGTATTTGGAATATTTGCTAATTATTTTTGAATTTATAAGATGATAGTATACGGAATGTTAATGGAGTTCATGATATATAGGTGATACCTTTAGAAGACAGAACGTTAGGATACTAAAAAAACCTTGGGACATCCCAAGGTTTTTTAGATTATCATTAAATATAATGAATTATGCACCCAAACGCTCTTTAATACGAGCTGATTTACCTGAACGTGCACGTAAGTAGTAAAGTTTAGCTTTACGTACCGCACCTTTACGTTTAACTGCGATAGAATCTACAGCTGGAGAGTGAGTTTGGAATACGCGCTCAACGCCTACGCCGTTAGATACTTTACGTAAAGTGAATGCTGAGTGCAAGCCTCGGTTACGAATTGCAATAACCACGCCTTCGAATGCTTGCAAACGACGTTTGCTACCTTCAACTACCCATACTTTAACTTCTAAAGTATCACCTGGGCGGAAGCTAGGTACGTTTTGTTTTAATTGTTCTTGTTCAAGTTGTTTGATAATGTTAGACATTGTTTGATCCTTTATTGATCCTAGATGTAACTGAAACTAACTGTTATGCTCGGCTTGCGCCTCTTTTAACAGTTTACGTTGTTCGTCAGTCAGAGCTAGGCCTTCTAAGAGCTCAGGGCGTCGGAGCCACGTTCTTTGTAGCGATTGTTTTAATCGCCATTTCCGAATTTCTTCGTGATGTCCCGACATCAGCACGGGTGGTACAGTTAATCCTTCTAGCACTTCCGGTCTGGTGTAATGTGGGCAATCTAATAAACCGTCTGCAAAAGAATCTTCTTCTGCGGAGGCTTGTTTACCTAATACACCGGGAATAAAACGTGCAACAGCATCAATTAATGTCATTGCCGGCAATTCCCCACCGGTCAGAACGTAATCGCCAATTGACCATTCTTCATCGATTTCAGTTTGAATCAATCGCTCATCAATACCTTCGTAACGTCCACATACCAAAATCAATTTCTGATTTTGAGCAAGCTCGGTTACGCCGCCTTGATCGAGTTTACGTCCTTGTGGCGAAAGGTAAATCACCTTTGCGCTTTCTCCTGCCGCTGCTTTCGCAGCATGAATCGCATCCCGTAAAGGTTGCACCATCATCAGCATTCCTGGACCACCACCATAAGGACGGTCATCCACGGTTTTATGCTTGTCGAATGTAAAATCTCTAGGATTCCAACATTCTACTTGCAGAAGATTATGTTTTACGGCTCTACCTGTAACCCCAAATTCCGTAATCGCTTTAAACATTTCGGGGAATAATGAAATCACCCCTATCCACATAAAAAGCCTACTACATTACGTTTGTGCATACTTGAGATTAGAAACCAGCGTCCCAATCCACTTCAATTGTTTTCGTGGTGAGATCGACTCTTTTAACTACTTGTTCATACAAGAACGGAATTAACCGCTCTTGTTTTCCAAAAGCATCTTTGGTATTGGCTTTAACCACTAACACATCATTAGAACCGGTTTCCATCATCTCTGTTACCATTCCCATTGTATAACCTTCTAAGTTTACGACTGAACAACCGATTAAATCATGCCAGTAATAATCGCCCTCTTCCAGTTTTGGGAATACAGATAAATCCACACCAATTTCAATATTCGCTAAAATTTGTGCGGCTTCACGATCATCAACGCCTTTTAATTTAACGATGATTTCGTGATTATGATAACGCCAGTTTTCTAATTCGATGGGTTGCCATTCGCCTTTAATTTTTAAAAACCAAGGTTGATAATTAAAAATGCTTTCAGCTTGTTCTGTTGATGAATAAATACGTAACCACCCACGAATACCGTAGGTTGAGCCTAATTTGCCCACAACTTCAATACGTTGTTGTCCCATATTTTTCACCTATCTTAGCTTAAGAACTAAATCAAAAAGCAAAATTATGCTGCTTTTTGTGCTTCTTTTACCAAAGTTGCAACACGATCAGAAAGTGAAGCACCTTGAGCAACCCAGTGATTTACACGCTCAAGATTAATGCGAAGACGTTCTGCGTTACCCTGTGCGATTGGGTTGAAGAAACCTACACGCTCAATGAAGCGACCGTCACGAGGTGAACGGCTGTCAGCTACTACGATTTGATAAAATGGGCGTTTTTTAGCTCCGCCACGAGATAAACGAATGGTTACCATAACCTTCCTCTAAATGTTTAATTACTAAAAGAATATTCTCAAATTCGAAAGTTATTTAAGAATATAGCTTACTTTTTTCTCTGTATATATAGACAAAAAGCCTGCGAATTTTATACTTTTTGAGCAAAATTGCAAGTTTTGTGTGCATAAAAGTAGGTTATATTCCTCTTAATTATCTTATCATTCACAATTTATTTTGTTTTGCGATATAATACGAGGCATTCAGCTGTTTTAGGTCAAATTTACGCGTATAGCGGTATTTTACATTAATAAAATATCAGTTAAATGAGGTTTATTATGAAAATTGGTTTTCATTCTGTGTTAATTGGATTGGCATCATTTATTGGTGTTCAACAAGATGTCATAGCTAATCCATCTTCTCATCAATCAATATCTACTGAATCAGCTGAGGCTTTGAAGCAACAATTTTCAATAGCTTTAGCTAAACAAGACAAACAACAAATTACAAATTTACAAAAAAAACTGACCGCACTTTTTTCTTTACCTCCCCAATTTCTTGATAATCAGATCCAAATAAGCGAAAAAATCCTCACTCGCATTTTTAAAACAGATAAAAATCTCACTCCTAAATTTCTTGATTACTTATATTTTGAGCCGATAAATACTGGCGATGCTAATTTAATTCAGGAAATGAAGAAAAACTTATTGGTATCTTTTTTAGCAAATGAGCAGGCAAAAATTTATATTCGTCAAACAGATAATTCGGAGCAATTTGTTCAGGCTTTAATGGAGCGGGGAGCGAAAGCAGATCAAATTATATTATTGTCTTTGAATGCCAAAGATATATTTCAAAAAATGATTGAACAAATGCGTCAAGATTTTCCTAATCAAACTATTTTTCCGATTACTGAAAATCGTGTAAGTTTGATTACTCCTTCTTCTGAAATTAAGCCTCGCCTTGCTTTAGCAAATATGATGTTCAATCTCCAATTTAAAGGTGTGGAAGTTGATGATTTTTCGTATCTAGATCAACCTCGAGAAAATTTACAGCACAATAATGATGCAATTCGTTACAAAACCTTTCAAGCAATGCTAGAAGGTTTAAATTAATCCCTTATCAACAGGAGTTTTTATGCTTTTATCCAAAAAATCAGCCACCTTTGCACTCAGTGCATTCGCGATGCTTTTCACTAGTGCAGCTCTTGCCAAAGAAGCACCACAAGCTCACAAAGCTGTGGAATTAAGTATTTTGCACATTAATGATCACCATTCTTATTTAGAACCACACGAAACACGGATTAATTTAAATGGTCAGCAAACCAAAGTGGATATTGGTGGTTTTTCTGCTGTCAATGCAAAACTTAACGAATTGCGTAAAAAATACAAAAATCCATTAGTACTGCATGCAGGCGATGCCATTACTGGTACACTTTACTTTACGCTGTTTGGCGGTTCTGCAGATGCTGCAGTGATGAATGCAGGTAATTTCCATTATTTTACTTTGGGTAATCATGAATTTGATGCGGGTAATGAAGGGTTATTAAAACTGCTTGAGCCATTAAAAATCCCTGTGCTTTCAGCTAATGTGATTCCTGATAAAAGTTCAATTTTGTATAACAAATGGAAACCTTACGATATTTTCACAGTGGATGGAGAAAAAATTGCCATTATTGGTTTAGATACCGTGAAGAAAACCGTGAATTCCTCTTCTCCGGGTAAGGATGTGAAGTTCTATGATGAAATTGCTACCGCACAAATTATGGCAAATGCGCTAAAACAACAAGGTATTAATAAAATCATTTTACTTTCACACGCTGGAAGTGAAAAAAATATCGAAATTGCTCAGAAAGTAAATGATATTGACGTTATTGTTACTGGCGATTCACATTATTTATACGGAAATGATGAATTACGTGGTTTAAAATTGCCAGTAATCTATGAATATCCCCTTGAATTTAAAAATCCAAATGGCGAACCAGTATTTGTAATGGAAGGCTGGGCTTATTCTGCTGTTGTGGGTGATTTAGGTGTTAAATTCAGTCCTCAAGGTATTGCGTCTATTACTCGTAAAATTCCTCACGTGTTAATGAGCTCTCATAAACTTCAAGTGAAAAATTCTGAAGGTAAATGGGCTGAATTAGCTGGCGATGAACGTAAAAAAGCACTTGATACTTTAAAATCAATGAAAAGTATTTCACTTGATGATCATGATACGAAAACCGATAAGCTTATTGCTAAATATAAAAGTGAAAAAGATCACTTAGCACAAGAAATTGTGGGCGTCATCACTGGTTCTGCAATGCCAGGTGGTTCAGCAAACCGTATCCCAAATAAAGCAGGTTCAAATCCTGAAGGTTCTATTGCGACACGCTTTATTGCAGAAACAATGTATAACGAACTCAAAACAGTGGATTTAACCATTCAAAATGCGGGCGGTGTACGCGCAGACATTTTACCGGGTAATGTAACCTTTAATGATGCTTATACTTTCTTGCCTTTCGGGAATACGTTATATACCTATAAAATGGAAGGTTCGTTAGTGAAACAAGTGCTTGAAGATGCGATGCAATTTGCTTTAGTTGATGGCTCTACAGGCGCATTCCCTTATGGTGCAGGCATTCGTTATGAAGCGAATGAAACACCAAATGCGGAAGGTAAACGCTTAGTGAGTGTGGAAGTCTTGAATAAACAAAGCCAGCAATGGGAACCGATTGATGATAACAAACGTTATCTTGTTGGAACAAATGCTTATGTCGCAGGTGGTAAAGACGGTTATAAAACCTTTGGTAAATTATTTAACGATCCAAAATATGAGGGTGTTGATACTTACTTACCTGATGCAGAAAGTTTCATAAAATTTATGAAAAAACACCCGCACTTTGAGGCTTATACTTCATCAAATGTGAAGTTTAATGCTTCAACTGATGCGTTACCTAAAAAATAAAATTGAAAAATAGGCTAAAAGTAGCGCGTACCTAACGCGCTATTTTTGTTATTAGTCTGAGGCTTGAAGACTTCATAGATGATTGAGAATTTTAACTATTCCATATTTAGATGATTTCTCGTAGAAAATAAATTCCCTATAAAGGTTGAAAAATAGGGTAATTTATTGCGATAATCTACCCCATTTTTTGGGAGATCTTTCTATCTTCTGCATTTTTACGCAGTTTATTTTCATTAGAAATGATCGCATTTTATTTCACTTTTATTAGATAAAGAACAATGGCGGAAAAACGTAATATTTTTTTAGTAGGGCCAATGGGGGCGGGTAAAAGCACTATCGGTCGTCAATTAGCACAACAGCTTAATATGGATTTTATTGATTCCGATGCAGTGATTGAAGAACGTACGGGCGCGGATATTAGCTGGATTTTTGATTTGGAAGGCGAAGACGGCTTCCGCAAACGTGAAGAACGCATTATTAACGAACTCACACAAATGCAAGGTATCGTTCTTTCAACTGGTGGTGGTGCAGTGCTTTCTAAGGAAAGCCGTAATTATTTATCAGCACGCGGTATTGTGATTTATTTAGAAACGACGGTGGAAAAACAATTCCAACGTACTCAACGTGATAAAAAACGTCCATTGCTTCAAGATGCAGAGAATCCTCGTCAAGTATTGGAAGATTTAGCAAAGACTCGCAACCCGTTTTATGAAGAAATTGCGGACATCACGTTGCCAACTGATGAACAAAATGCCAAAGTAATGGTAAATCAAATTGTTGATTTAATTGATAATATGACTGGACTAAATGGTTCGCTTTAAACACACCTAAGGATAAATTATGTTGTGCGTCAATGTGGAATTGCAAGAGCGTCGCTATCCTATTTTAATTGGTAATGGCTTATTGCAAGATGAACGTAGTTACCCGATTAAACCTGGGGATCGCGTGATGATTGTAACGAATCCCACGGTTGCACAGTTTTATCTTGATACAGTTATCTATGCGTTAGAAAAACGTGGTTGCGTGGTCGATCATGTTTTATTGCCAGATGGCGAAAAATACAAAACACTTGAATCTTTAAACTTAATTTTCACCGCACTTTTGAAAAATAATCATGGACGAGATACCACGATTATTGCATTGGGAGGCGGCGTAATTGGCGATGTTGCTGGATTTGCTGCGGCAAGTTATCAGCGCGGCGTCCGTTTAATTCAAATTCCAACCACATTGCTTTCACAAGTGGATTCTTCAGTGGGCGGTAAAACGGCGGTTAATCATGAATTAGGCAAAAATATGATTGGTGCGTTCTATCAACCATCAATGGTTATTATTGATACGCTCACGCTTAATACGCTTCCTAAACGTGAAGTAAATGCGGGGCTTGCTGAAGTTATCAAATACGGTGCCATTTTAGATTACGAATTTTTTGAATGGCTAGAACAACATATTGATGAACTTGTCGCTTTGCATCCTGAGGCACTTCAGCATTGTATTTCTCGTTGTTGCCAAATTAAAGCAAATGTGGTCGCGAGAGATGAAACAGAAAAAGGCGATCGTGCATTGCTCAATCTTGGACATACTTTTGGGCATGCCATTGAAACTCATCTAGGTTATGGAAACTGGCTTCATGGAGAAGCTGTTTCAACGGGAATGATGATGGCAGCGGCGCTTTCTGAAGAACTTGGAGATATTTCTATTGCAGATGTGTCTCGCCTTGAAAAATTACTTGCTCGTGCCAATTTGCCCACCGTATCACCGGATACAATGCAGACGGAGGACTATTTACCGCATATGATGCGTGACAAAAAAGTTCTAGCGGGTAAATTGCGTCTGGTGCTACTCAAATCTCTAGGCCAAGCTTATGTGGCGAATGATACCGATCATACCTTCGTGTTAAACGCAATTCGTCGTTGTACTCAAACGGATTAAGATGTTACGTCCGAAAAAACAATCTTTAAAACCTAAGTTAAAACACCGTCCATTTTTAAAATGGGCGGGGGGAAAATTTCGCTTAACGGACGATATAAATAAAGCCTTTCCAAACAAAAAAAACTGCTTAATTGAGCCATTTGTGGGTGCTGGCGCAGTATTTCTTAATTCTAATTTTGAACGCTATATTTTGGCAGATATCAACCCAGATTTAATCAATCTATTCAATATTATTAAAGAAAATGTAGAGGGGTATATTGAAGCTTGCAAGCCAATTTTCTTCGCTGATGATGCCAATACACCCGATTATTACTATGATAAACGTCGTCAATTCAATGCCTCTACGGAGCCTTTCGAACGTTCGATTATTTTTTTATATTTGAACCGTTTTGGTTTTAACGGATTATGCCGTTATAACAGCAAAAATGAATTTAATGTGCCTTTTGGGGCTTACAAAACTCATTATTTTCCAGAAGATGAATTACGTTATTTCGCTCATAAAGCGCAAAGTGCGGTGTTTTTATGCTGTGATTTTCAAAAAACTTTTGAACTAGCTGATAAAGATTCAGTGATTTATTGTGATCCACCTTATGCTCCGCTACAACAGGATACTAATTTTACTGGTTATGCTGGTAATGAATTTGGTGTGGCACAGCAATGTGCTTTGGCAGATTTAGCGAAATCTATACAAAAAGAAAAACAAATTCCGATATTGATTTCTAATCACGATACTAAATTTACCCGTGAAATTTACAATGGTGCTAAATTTAAACGGGTAAAAGTTCAACGTTCTATTAGTCAGAATTCAGAAAAACGCGTAAAAGTGAAAGAATTGATTGCGATATTTGGAGTCCGTAAATAACAAGTGAATGTGAATAGATAAAGAGTTGTAGAAAATACTATGGTTCACGTAAAGTGGTTGAACTGATAATGAAAAATAGCATGAATGTAAATTTCATGCTATTTTCTTTATTTACTGACTTTGTGTAGGTCTATTTCCTGATTTCATATATGAAATATACCACTTTATATTTTTAATATCTTCTGGAGATAATGTTCTTTCTACGTATGATTGCGTACCAGATACTCTCACAATAGCTGAATTTGCTTTTTCTAATTTATTAATAAATTCATCAGATACAGCATATATATTTTTTTCTACCGACATCCCAGCTATTACCGTAGTGTTTGGTATTGTTTTACTAGGAAATTTATAAATTGTCCCATCAACATTAAACGCTATATTATTGTTAAATAACCATATGTTAAATGCGCTAATCCAGTCTGTACTTAAAGACCACATCATTTTCCCTTTTTCTATTGACGTATTGATATAAAATTTCCCTATGCCTGGACCTCCAAATTCGTTTTCTTGGTAATAAATTGGGCTACTAAAATATCTATCTGTATTGGGAGCAAAATTATCTTTGTTGGCTTTATATGCTTTAAATTCAGATGATACGCATCCAGCTAAGATAACTGTAATTAAAATTAAAAATAGTTTTTTCATACTAAATAGCCTCAATAAGAGAAAGAATGGAATACTATATTACGGAATAACTTCATCATCAAAAAACACTTTGATGTTGGTATTCTATCAAAATTTTAGGTTAAAAATAAACCGAAATTCTTTAATTAATGGGAACCCTTTAAATGATCCAGCGTATTAAAATTCTCGAAGTTGCCTTCTTCTTTCGTAAATTTTACTGAAATCCCGTCATTTTCTTTCATAAACTGTAAAAGGCGTCGTTCACCCGATGCTAAATAGTGTCGTAATTGTTCTTTTAGTTGAACGGACATTAAACAAAAAACGGGATGTTCACGTTCCTCATCGCAAGCATACGCAATGAAAGTGCGGTGATTTTTAACCGCACTTTGGAGTTTATCTAAAAGATTCGTAGGGAAAAAAGGCGTATCACAAGGTGTAAAAAGGATGAAGTCGCTTTTTGTCTTTTCTAGGGCTGTTAGCATGCCGCTCAATGGCCCTTGAAAATCGGGTAGTTCATCGGAAAAAACAGGAAAGCCAAATTTTGCATATTCTGTTTGACTTCGGTTAGCGTTAATTGAAATATCATGAAGTTGTGGTTGCAAGCGATTAATAACATATTGAATTAAAGGTTGTTTACCTAAAATCTGTAATCCTTTATCTTGCCCACCCATTCTGCGTGCTTTGCCACCTGCCAAAATTACCGCGCTTATTGTGATTGTCATATTTTAATCTATCGTTATTTCAAGTATCATTTGCCTATTTTTTACGATTAAAAAGGAAATAGCAATGAAATGTAAGCGTTTAAATGAAATTTTGGAACTTTTACAGCTTTATTGGTCTAAAGACCCAGATCTGAGCTTAATGGAAATTTTGCAAAAAATTGCCAATGAATCAGGTTTCCAAAAGCCATTACATGAATTAACTGATGAAGTGATTATTTATCAGTTAAAAATGGATGGTACAGATAAACATGAGCCAATTCCTGGTCTCAAAAAAGATTACGAAGAAGATTTTAAAACCGCATTGCTCTGTGCTCGCGGTATCATTAAATAAGAAGGAAAGCAAATGAAAAAAGTATTACTTGCGTTAGGTTTAGGTGTTAGCACGCTTATGTCTGTAAATAGTTTTGCCGCAGATTTACAAGAAGGCAAACAATATGTTCAAGTGAGCCAACAAGCTTCACAACAAAAAGAAGTGATTGAGTTTTTCTCATTCTACTGCCCGCATTGTTACGCCTTTGAAATGGAATACAAAATTCCACAACAAGTCAAAGATGCTTTACCAAAAGATGTGAAATTTAAACAATATCATGTAAATTTCTTAGGTCGTCAATCTGAAAATTTAACGCGCGCTTGGGCGTTAGCAATGGCATTAGGCGCAGAAGGTAAAGTAAAGGCTCCATTATTTGAAGCGGCTCAAAAAGATGCCTTGAAATCAATGGATGATATTCGAGCTATTTTCTTATCGAATGGTGTAACCGCCGAGCAATTTGATGGTGGCATTAATAGTTTTGCAGTAAATGGTTTAGTTAATAAACAAGTAAATGCCGCAGAACAATTTAAAGTGCATGGCGTACCTGATTTTTATGTCAATGGTAAATTCCGCGTAAACCCTGAAGGGTTAAATTACGATGATTTCGTGAAAGATTATGTGCAAACCGTAAAAGGTTTATTGCAAAAATAATGAAAAATTGGTTTAATGCCTGCCCTATTTTGTAAATATTAATGAAAGAAGAGAGAATATTATGGCTGCAAGTTTTAGCGTAACGCGTCGTTTCTTTGACGACAAAAACTACCCACGTGGTTTTTCCCGTCACGGTGATTACACAATCAAAGAATCACAGGTGCTTGAGCAATATGGTCAAGCTTTCAAAGCATTGGATTTAGGGGAACGAGAGCCAGCGACTAAAGAAGAAAAAGATTTCGTCGCTTTTTGCCGTGGCGAGCGTGCAGCAGAGACTTTCTTTGAAAAAACTTGGAATAAATATCGCTCTCGTATTAACACTAAAAAACGTGTTTACACCTTATCTGGTGATGTGAGTGAAGCTGCTTCTAGCGGAGATGATTATTCCGGCGAATAAGATACGTTAAATAAGGCAGGCGGAAGTCTGCCTTTTGTTTTTGAATAGCTTGTGGCATCACGCGTAATTCACAGCTGATAACTTTATTCTCCTATCTTTGTATGAAAGATCCGTCTTCATACATCCTATGAATACTAATTTCTATGCAATTACCGATTTCTCAATACAACGAACTGCTACAAAAAAAACTTGAAAAATTAACCGCACTTTTGCGTCCTTTCAATGCACCTGATATTCAAGTTTTTGACTCTCCAACAAGTCATTATCGTATGCGTGCGGAGTTTCGTATTTGGCACGAGCAAGATGATTTTTACCATATTATGTTTGATCAAGCGACCTTGCAGCGTTATCGCGTAGATGAATTTCCAATCGCTAGCACATTGATTAATCGAATGATGCAAACCTTATTACCCTTGTTAAAACAACAAGAAGTGCTACACAAAAAATTATTCCAAATTGATTACCTTAGCACCTTGAGTAATAAGATTATTGTGAGCTTGCTTTATCATAAAACACTCACTGAAGAATGGGAAAGTGCGGCTAAAAATCTGAAAGATTTACTCGAAAAGCAAGGTTTTGATGTGCAAATAATCGGGCGTGCAAGTAAACAAAAAATTTGTTTTGAGCAAGATTATGTGGATGAAGTTTTACCTGTGAATGGCAGAAATTATGTTTATCGTCAAGTCGAGAATAGTTTTACCCAGCCAAATGCAACGGTAAACTGCAAAATGCTTGAATGGGCAATTGATTGTACGAAAAATAGTAAAGGGGATTTGTTAGAACTTTACTGCGGAAATGGTAATTTTTCTATCGCACTTGCACAAAATTTCCGTAAAGTATTGGCAACAGAAATTGCCAAACCTTCTGTAGCCGCCGCACAGTTTAATATCGCTGAAAATAAAGTCGATAATTTACAAATTATCCGTATGTCAGCAGAAGAATTTACGCAGGCTATGAATGAGGTTCGAGCCTTTAATCGATTGAAAGGGATTGATTTAAAATCTTATGAATGTAATACCATTTTTGTCGATCCACCTCGTGCAGGGCTTGATCCTGATACAGTGAAACTTGTACAAAATTACGATCGCATTTTGTATATTTCCTGTAATCCACATACGCTGTGCGATAATCTTATTGAACTATCAAAAACGCACCGCATTGAAAAAGCAGCGTTATTTGACCAATTCCCTTATACAGATCATATGGAAAGCGGCGTATGGCTCATTCGCAAGTAGGTATTCAACTAATTTCTGAATCTTCAGAAAAAACATTAGCAGAATTGACCGCACTTTGTGCTGAACATAACATTATTCATGATGAACAAAGCCCACTTGCGCTTGTTCAAACCGATGAACGTTTAGAACTTCGTAAATTAGACGAACCTAAACTCGGGGCGGTTTATGTTGATTTTGTAGGAGGCACAATGGCTCATCGTCGTAAATTCGGTGGTGGTCGTGGTGAAGCTGTAGCGAAAGCGGTAGGCGTTAAAGGTTCGGCATTGCCAACGGTTATTGATGCCACAGCAGGTCTAGGACGTGATGCCTTTGTGCTAGCCTCGATTGGCTGCCAAGTTCGTTTAGTGGAACGTCATCCTGTTGTTTTTTTACTTCTACAAGATGGTTTAAATCGTGCTTATCAAGATGAAGAAATTGGCGAGATGCTACAACAAAATTTGCGCTTGCTGAATGTTCGCCATATTAATGAACTTGATCCTAATAGCGATTATGCCGATGTGGTTTACCTCGATCCAATGTATCCGCATAAACAAAAATCTGCGCTAGTAAAAAAAGAAATGCGCGTATTCCAGTATTTAGTTGGAGCTGATTTAGATGCTGATGAATTGCTTTTACCTGCACTACAATTAGCTAAAAAACGTGTGGTCGTGAAGCGTCCTGACTATGCAGAATTTCTTGGTGGAAAACAACCGCACTTTAGCCGTGAAACGAAAAATCATCGCTTTGATATTTATATGGGAGCATCCCAATGCTAAGAGAAAGTGCCGTTGTTATTAGCTATGAAAATGGCATTGCCAAAGTGAAATGCCAATCCCAAAGTGCCTGTGGCCAATGCGCTGCCAAAAACAGTTGTGGAACATCAAGCCTATCCGAATTAAACGGTAAACGTGGCGAGCATATTTTTAATGTGGAAACATTAATGCCATTACGCGAAGGTCAAATTGTTGAAATTGGATTAGAAGAAAAGTCGATGTTGTTGTCGGCATTATTGATGTATGTTGTACCGCTTCTAACTTTACTGATTGCGACGATGTTGTCCGATTGTATCAGCGATAATGAAATCCTGCGTGCCATTTTAATCTTTGGATTAACCGCACTTTCTTTTATTTTTGTAAAATCTTATAGCAGAAAATTAGGGCAGCAAACAGAGTTTCAGCCTGTTTTATTGCGCATATTATCTTAAGTTTTGATTCGCTTTTTATTATTGCTGCGATCTAGATCGCAAACTATAAAGCTAGTCGAGTAATTCTCTTTCTATTCCAGCAAAATTTCTCTTTTATTCATCGGAGAAACTATGCTGAATTTATTTAAATTGCCCATTGAAAAAAGCTCTTTAGAGGTTTGGTCAAAACTCAGTGATGATGTGGCAAAAGTTGCTATTCTAGCAATGCCTGTTATACTTTATGGAGAAAAAGTTTTTTTATTGAAAGTACTGAATATTGGTTCCTTACTTGTTGTCACTTACTTTTGCCTAGCTGTTGGGCGTATTTTTCGTCAACTATCAGAGAAAAAATAATATGTGGTTTACAATTGGTCTTGGCATTCTTGCTATCATATCTATTGCTGCTTTTATTTTTGCCAATTATGCAGCAAAACATTCCTAATTTATTAACCCCGATATTTCGGGGTTTTCCGTATCTAAAGTGCGGTTATTTTTAAGGTTATTTTTATGAACAATCAGATTCCTTTACTTGGAATTACCGGTTATAGCGGTAGTGGTAAAACAACGTTGTTAGAAAAACTTATCCCAGAACTTATCGCTCGTCACATTCGCGTTTCAGTGATTAAACATAGCCATCACAATATGCAAGTTGATAAAGAAGGCAAAGATAGTTGGCGTATGAAAGAAGCGGGTTCTTCTCAAGTCATTTTAGCGAATGATGAACATTGGGCGATCATGACGGAAACACCAAAACCTGTTTCATTGGATTATTTAGCACAACAATTTGACCGCACTTTAACAGATTTAGTGTTGGTGGAAGGCTTTAAACAAGAGCCAATTTCAAAGATTTTGCTTCACCGTCAAGAAATGACAAAACCTTTACCCGAAATTGACGAATATGTAGTGGCGGTTGCGACGAATTATCCCCTTGAAATTGATCGCACTTTGTTGGATATTAACTGCATTCCGCAAATTGCCGATTTTATTGAAAATTGGTTGCACCATTTTCACGGAGCACGATGACTGAATCCAATGCCTATCGTGGTTTAGCTTGGGTAGCAGCAATGGCGCTTTTTATGCAAAGCCTCGATGCCACCATTCTAAATACGGCTTTACCCGCGATATCTTCCGATTTACATAAACCCGCCTTTGAAATGCAAATGGCGATTATTGCTTATTCTTTAGCTGTTGCATTATTTATTCCTCTCACCGCTTGGGCTGCAGCAAAATTTGGAACATTGAGCGTTTTTCGTGGTGCAGTTTTTACGTTTATTTTAGGATCTATCGCTTGTGCTGCTGCGCCTAATTTAGAAAGTTTAATTTTAGCCAGAGTGATTCAGGGGATGGGCGGTGCTTTTATGATGCCAGTGGCTCGTTTAGCTATTATTCAAGCAGTCCCCAAACAACAATTAGTTAATGCTTGGAATTTAATGGCAACTGCAGGTTTGATCGGGCCAATTCTAGGGCCTATTTTAGGTGGATGGTTAGTCATTCACGCCAGTTGGCACTGGATTTTTTTAATCAATATTCCAATTGGTGTGCTAGGGATTTTGGCATCGGGTAGCGTGATGAACAATATCAAAGGCGAGGCAGAGAAATTAGATTGGACAGGTTTTTTACTCTTTGCATCAGGGCTAGTTGGCATTACGCTTGGTTTGGATTTACTCGGCGAAAGTCAGCATAATTCAAGTGTAACTTATAGCATATTAGTTGTTGGTATTTTATTACTCGTGGCTTATTGTGGTTATGCCAAAAATAATGAAGATGCTATTTTACCTTTATCCCTTTTCCGCACTCGTACATTCAGATTAGGCATTATTGCCAATATTTTTATCCGATTATCTGCATCTGGTGTGCCCTTTTTATTGCCTTTAATGTTCCAATTATCTTTCGGTTATAGTGCAGAAATGTCAGGATGGCTCTTGGCACCGATTGCGTTAATTTCTGTGATGTTGAAAATATTAATTGGACGAATTTTAAATCGTTGGGGCTATAAAACCACGTTAATTTCATCCGCACTTTTGATGGCAGGTTCTGTGATTTCAATGGCTTGGTTAGATAAACAAAGTTCTCTGACTTGGATTATTTGTAATCTTATGTGGTACGGTGCCTGTATGTCGATAATTTTCACTTCAATTAATACGCTGGTTGTAGGCGATCTTTCAAAACAACAGTCTGGCACAGGCTCTACCGTATTAAGTATTGTGCAGCAAGTGGGGATTGGATTTGGTATTGCTGTTTCATCAATAATCTTAAATCTTTATCGACATTTCTTTAGCGCAAATGATGGCTTACAACAGGCATTCAGCTATACTTTTTTAACTTCATCACTTTTTGCAATCGCCTTAGTTTGGTCGCTTATGAAATTACACAAAAATGATGGCGATCATTTACGAAAAATGCCTTAGATTAATTTGTTATAATCCATAGAATTTTTTTATTTAAAAAAAGGGAAATTTGCTTATATCTTATTGATATTTCTTGTTGGTGGAGATAGCTCCATCGTTTAACCATAAATGGTGGGGCATTCCCTGCCTAACATTGAGGTATGCTTATGAAACTAAAAGCAACATTAACTCTCGCCGCTGCAACTCTTGTTTTGGCAGCTTGTGATCAATCTAGTTCGGCAAATAAATCTACCGCTCAAACTGAAGCAAAATCCTCGTCAAATAATACTTTTGTTTATTGTACAGCGAAAGCTCCACTGGGATTTAGCCCTGCGTTAATAATTGAAGGTACTTCTTATAATGCAAGTTCACAACAAGTGTATAACCGCTTAGTTGAATTTAAAAAAGGCTCAACGGATATTGAACCAGCTTTAGCTGAAAGCTGGGAAATTAGCGATGATAGCTTAAGTTATACTTTTCATTTGAGAAAAGGGGTTAAATTCCATACAACAAAAGAATTTACCCCGACACGTGATTTTAATGCAGATGATGTTGTATTTTCATTCCAACGTCAGTTAGATCCAAATCATCCATATCACAATGTATCTAAGGGGACTTATCCATATTTCAAAGCAATGAAATTCCCAGAATTGTTGAAATCAGTGGAGAAAGTAGACGATAACACAATTCGTATTACCTTAAACAAAAAAGATGCGACTTTCTTGGCAAGTTTAGGTATGGATTTTATTTCTATTTATTCCGCAGAATATGCTGATGCAATGCTGAAAGCGGGCAAACCAGAAACGATTGATAGTCGCCCAGTGGGGACGGGGCCTTTTGTTTTTGTGGATTATAAAACAGATCAAGCCATACAATATGTTGCGAATGAAAATTATTGGAAAGGTAGAACACCTCTAGATCGTTTAGTTATTAGCATTGTGCCTGATGCAACAACACGTTATGCAAAATTACAGGCAGGTACTTGTGATTTAATTTTATTCCCGAATGTAGCGGATTTAGCCAAAATGAAAACCGATCCAAAAGTACAACTTTTGGAACAAAAAGGTTTGAATGTGGCATATATCGCATTTAATACCGAAAAAGCACCGTTTGATAATGTCAAAGTGCGTCAAGCGTTGAATTACGCTGTGGATAAAAAAGCAATTATTGAAGCAGTTTATCAAGGCGCAGGAACATCAGCTAAAAACCCACTTCCTCCAACAATTTGGAGTTATAACGATGAAATCCAAGATTATCCGTACGATCCTGAAAAAGCAAAACAACTTTTAGCTGAAGCGGGTTATCCAAATGGTTTTGAAACTGATTTCTGGATTCAACCTGTTATTCGTGCTTCTAATCCAAATCCAAAACGTATGGCTGAATTAATTATGGCGGATTGGGCGAAAATTGGTGTAAAAACTAACCCAGTGACTTATGAATGGGCTGATTATAGAAAACGAGCAAAAGAGGGAGAATTAACTGCGGGTATCTTTGGTTGGTCTGGCGATAATGGTGATCCTGATAATTTCTTATCCCCATTATTAGGTAGCTCAAATATAGGTAATTCTAATATGGCACGTTTCAATAATTCAGAATTTGATGCTTTACTTAATAAAGCTATTGGATTAACCAATAAGGAAGAACGTGCGGAACTTTATAAACAAGCTCAAGTTATTGTCCATAATCAAGCACCTTGGATTCCAGTTGCCCACTCCGTTGGCTTTGCACCACTTAGTCCTAGAGTAAAAGGTTATGTACAAAGCCCATTCGGCTATGATGCTTTTTATGGTGTGAGTGTTGATGGTAAATAATTCATATTGATTTACTTATTCTAAGCCCTTATTTATAAGGGCTTTTTATTTATCAAAGGATTATTCTGTAAAAAATATGTTAAATCACTTTAACTTGAGTATAATGCTCAGCATTATTTCTATCGGATATGATCCCCTAGAATAATAAAAATTAATTGTTAATATAAGGAATAAAAATGGATTTCAATCGAATTATCACTCATATGAATGATCATCATCAAGATGATATGGCTGCCCTTTGTAAAAAATTTGGTGGCGAAAAGGAAATCATAGATGTGACGTTAGTTAATGTAGATTTTGCTGGTTTAGATTTTCAATATAATGGTGGCAAAACATTACGTGTGGAATTTCCACAACAAGCTGACGAAGGTTCAATTAAACAAGCGATTATCAATCTTTGTGTAGAAAATAAACCAGTTGCAAATTACGATCGTATCAAAGCTAAAATTGATGAATTTCGTCAAGAGTTTAAAAGCTGTGTGCTTGCTACTTTAGATAAAGATGGCTTACCGATGGCATCTTATGCACCCATTATTTCCCTTGATGGAAAATATTATATTTATATCAGTGGCATTGCAGAGCATTATGGCAATTTAAGACGCAATCCGAATCAAGTGGAAGTGATGTTTTTAGAAGATGAAAACAAAGCGAAGTCAATTATTGTGCGTACTCGCTTACGTTATAAAGCAAATGCACGTTTTATTCCTCGTGAAGATCCAATTGTTGAACAAGTCTTAGATAAATTAGCGGAAACGATGAATGATGTAGGTGGAATTAAAACGATTCGTGAATTTACTGATTTTGATTTAGTTGAACTTACATTTGGAACAGGTCGTTTTGTAAGAGGTTTTGGTCAAGCCTATTTAATTGATGCTAATGGGGAAATTTCTCATATTGGTGTGAAAGGCAATCCACATGAAAAAGAAAGCGATAAATAATATTGTTTCTTAATGAAGATAAAGGGTTGAGTATAAATTTATACTCAACCCTTTTGTTTACGATAAATGCTAATGAAATTGAAATTTCTTTATTTTTCACCGCACTTTATTTTCATTAAGGACAAGGTTTACTCACCATAATTTCAATAACCTGTCTGTCGATATGTTGCATACTTTTTGATGCAATAGCACAGAGATTATCAATGGTTCGATCAAGATCATGTTCGACAATCCCTTCGTTGCCAGTAACATGGGTTTCATCCATTGCCATAAGTACTGATTTATAGCCCGAAGCAATGCTGGTGGAGACTTTCATTGCACAGCTATTGGCTGCGCCATCACAAATGATGCCACTAATATCGCCAATTATGCTACAGATACCCATACTAGCTGTTTCAAATTTGCCAGTGAGTAAATAAGCAATACCAGCACAACTTCCCATTGATGCCGTAGTTACAGTACAAAGAGCGGAGAGTTTTGGCAATTTACTATGAATATAAATAGCCATTAAGTGGGATAAGAAAAGTGCGCGGATTCGTTTTTCTTCACTTACTTTGAGATAATCTGCAACGACAACAACAGGCATCGTTGCCGCAATACCTTGATTGCCTGAACCAGAATTGCTCATCGCTGGCAAGGTTGCGCCGCTCATTCTTGCATCTGATGCGGCTGTGGTTTCAATCATAATTTTCTCGCAAACCTTCATCTGAAAGTACTCGATTAAGCTTTGCAGCTTGACGAATAAAACGAATTTTTTCTAATTCAACAGCATTGGAAAATTCAAAAATTTCGAGTGCACTAATTTGTTTGAAGACTTCATAGGGATCGCAATTGGTACACTCACTAATTTTTGTTCAAGCATATTTTTGGCGGCAGTAACTTGCTCTGGCGTAATATGTTTTAATACTTCCAAATCGCCATCTGGATTACCGCCTAATGCGCCAATTGCCGCAGCTATGGGCAATCTCACCATACCTGTTCCAGGCACGGCAACGCCCAATCCATTTTTCATAAGATTAGGCGAAACTTTTGCTTCAATGCGTTCAGGCGTTTTGCCTAAATATTTCGCAGCTGTTGCAGATGTGAGCGCAAGAGAAATTGGTTCGGTACAGCCTAAGGCTGGCACAACATCATTTTTAACGATTTGGAGTAATAGTTTTTCAATTTCGTTAAGTCTTTCTAAATTCATTCTTACTTATCCAATTAATGCGCTTCATCCCAATTTTGACCTACACCGACTTCTACGATCAACGGAACAACTAATTCCGCTGCATCTTCCATTTGTTGTTTAATTTGTTCACGGAAAAACTCGACTTTTTCTGACCGCACTTCAAACACTAATTCATCGTGTACTTGCATAATCATTTCAATGTCGGGATCGTGATAGATTACTTCATCAAGTTTAATCATCGCTCGTTTAATAATATCCGCAGCTGTGCCTTGCATCGGTGCATTTATCGCTACGCGTTCTGCCCCTTTACGACGCATTGCGTTGCTAGAATTGATATCAGGTAAATATAAACGGCGACCAAATAACGTTTCCACATAGCCTTGTGCTTTCGCTTTTTCACGGATATCGGTCATAAATTGCTGTACACTCGGATAGCGTTGGAAATATAAATCCATATATTTTTGTGCATCTGGACGGGAAATACCAAGTTGGCGTGAAAGTCCAAAGGCGGACATTCCATAAATTAAGCCGAAATTAATTGCTTTAGCATTGCGACGTTGCTCGCTGGTGACTTCATCTAATGATACACCGAAGATTTCAGCAGCTGTGGAGCGATGAATATCCTTGCCTTGAGAGAAGGCGTTAATTAAGCCTTGATCGCCAGAAAGATGTGCCATAATGCGTAGCTCAATTTGAGAATAGTCAGCGGCGACAACAGAATAACCTTCACGCGCAATAAACGCTTGTCGAATACGGCGACCTTCTTCATTCCGAATGGGGATATTTTGTAAGTTTGGATCACTTGATGATAAACGTCCTGTCGCCGTGACCGCTTGATGATAAGAGGTATGCACTCGGCCTGTTTGTGAATTGACCATTTGAGGCAGTTTATCCGTGTAAGTGGATTTGAGTTTACTCAAGCCACGATGTACGACCAAAATTTTGGGTAATTCGTGGCTATAGGCTAATTCTTCCAATACTTCTTCATTTGTTGATGGCGCACCTTTTGGCGTTTTTTGTAAAACAGGTAGCCCAAGTTTATCGAACAAAATTTCTTGTAATTGTTTGGTGGAGGCTAAATTGAATGGCTGACCCGCTAATGCGTAAGCTTGTTTTTCAAGTGCGGTTAATCTTGTAGCAATTTCGTTAGATTGTATAAAGAGGGCATCACTATCAATCAACACGCCCGTACGTTCCATACGAGAAAGCACATGAAGCAATGGTAATTCCATTGTTTTATACAATTCAACAAGCGTTGGTTCTTCTTGCAGTTTCAACCACAGTGCTTGTTGTAATTTCATGGTCACATCAGCATCTTCTGCTGCGTATTCAGTGGCTTGTTCTAATGGAATTTGATTAAACGTAAGCTGACTTTTCCCTTTTCCTGCAAGGCTTTCAAATGCGATAGTCTCATGCCCTAAATAACGTTTAGCTAAATCGTCCATATTATGACGACCCGTACTATTTAGCGTATAGGAAAGCAACATCGTATCAAATTCAACACCTTGTAATTCAATGCCATGACGGGCAAAAATACTTTCATCAAATTTAATGTTTTGTCCAATTTTGTGAATATTAGGATTTTCTAAGATTGGTTTGATAGCGGCAAGCGCGGTCGATTTTTCGAGTGTTTTTGGCGCATCCAAATAATCCAATTGCAATGGTAAATAAGCGGCTTCGCCATTTTCAAGAGCAAAAGAGATACCCACTAAATTCGCAGACATATAATCAAGGCTGTCTGTTTCAGTATCGACTGCAATGAGTTTTGCTGAATTGAGCTTTTCAATCCAGCGGGTTAAATCCGCTTGAGTGAGCAAGGTTTCATATTTTGTACGATCGATTTGAATTTTAGGCATATTTTCCACCGCACTTTGATCTTGTGAGGTCGCCTGATACTGGTTCATTTTCACTGGCTGTTCAGTGGTTTGGGTAATAGAATCTGCCCCATTCATCACTTCATTAAGCCAGCGTTTAAATTCGTAGCGAGCAAAATATTCAATGAGTTGATCCTTTTGGCTTTCTCCAAGCAACAATTGATCTGTTGTCACGTTAAGTTCAACATCCGTTTTGATGGTTGCTAATGTATAAGAAAGATCGGCATTGGATTTTTCAGCCAATAATTTTTCACCTAGTTTTTTCGCCCCACGAATTGGCAGTTCCGCTACTTTTTCAAGATTGGCATAAATCTCAGCCATGCTTCCTATGCCTTGTAGTAAACCAAGTGCGGTTTTTTCGCCCACGCCAGCAACGCCAGGAATGTTATCTGCACTATCGCCCATGAGTGCTAGATAATCAATAATGAGTTCAGGTGGAATACCGTATTTTTCAATCACACCCTCGCGATCTAACAGGCTGTTATTCATAGTGTTGATGAGCATAATATTGTCATCAACTAACTGCGCCATATCTTTATCGCCAGTACTAATAAGCACTTTTTTACCCAAACGAGAGGCTTGTAGTGCGAGTGTGCCGATCACATCATCTGCCTCAACCCCTTCCACCACTAAAAGCGGAATGCCTAATGCGCGAATCATATCGTGCAAAGGTTGAATTTGTTTGCGTAAATCATCGGGCATTGGCGGGCGATGAGATTTATATTGTTCAAACATTTCATCACGAAATGTTTTCCCTTTTGCATCAAAAACAACGGCTATATAAGTGGGTTGAACTTGTGAGATGAGGCTTTTTAGCATATTTAAAACGCCATACATCGCACCTGTTGGTTCGCCTGCGGCGTTAGTTAGAGGGGGAAATGCGTGAAATGCACGATATAAATAAGAAGAACCATCCACTAACACAAGCGGATTTGTTGCAATTTGAGCCATAAAAATCTCGTTTTAAACTGAAAAAATGCGAGCATTATAACGTAATTTATGATGATGAGCGAATGGCGGATTCAATGTAAAATTTGTGACGAACGTTTTTTGCTATGGCATAATATCAGCAACTCAAATATTTAATTTAAGGAAATCAAATGTCGTTAAAATTGGTCGAAATTTTAGTTTTGGGTCAGGTCTTACGTTTAAATGTGCCAGTTGAACAAGAAGAATTATTGCGTCAAGCTGCGCGCAATTTAGATATATTGGTTTCCGAAATGAAAGAAAAGACAGGTCTTATTCAGCTTGATCGTGTGCTTTCTATTGTGGCACTCAATTTGAGTTTTGAATTAAGCCAAGAAAAAAATAAAACCGCTCAAATTGAAAATGTATTGAGAACTCGAATTCAACAATTAGATCATTCATTAGAAAATATTCGCGTTACAAAAGAACTGCGTTAAATTAATGATCAAGCTAGAGTCGTTTTGTCGTTTTATAATCAATTCATTAAATTTGACAAATAAATGCTAGTCAATGCCGAGAATTTGGGCTAGTATAAACCCATAAGAATTACCTAGAGTGTTCGTCAGTAGGCTATGTCCCTGAGCCGATACTTTAAATCTTATAAATTGGTTTCCTATCGTTGGTGTGTAGGCTTAACCTTTGACTCGTTCATTGGGCTAAGAAACCTGAAAACGATATCAACTGATTTCCTTGAACCGTCGGGTTCAAGGACTACTGCCCGCAGCGGCACTCTGGGGTCTTCCTTTTCATTTCTATGAATACGCAAAAACGCCAGCAAATCCGCGCTGAAATCCGAAAAATACGTGCAAATTTAACCGCACTTCAACAGCAACAAGCTGAACAATCAGTTACTCAACAGGCGTTAAATCTTATCGAGCAACGCCAAGCCAAAAACATTGCATTATATTTTTCTTTTGATGGAGAAATTTCTACGAAAGCCTTAATCCAATCCCTTTGGATGCAAAACAAAAATGTGTATTTGCCTGTTTTACATCCTTTTACTAAACACCATTTATTGTTTTTACGCTATTTACCTGATACGCCAATGAAACAAAATCAGTTTGGTATTTGGGAGCCAAAGCTGAATGTTCAAAATGTTTTGCCATTAAATGAACTGGATATTTTATTTACGCCGTTGGTCGCCTTTGATAAACAAGGAAATCGTCTAGGAATGGGCGGTGGATTTTATGATCGCACGTTGCAGAATTGGCAAAATAAGCCTTTTATTCCAGTTGGTTTAGCGCATCAATGTCAGCAAGTAGAAAATCTTCCCACTGAGCATTGGGATGCCCCACTATTCGATATTTTGGTAGGTTAAAACCTATCATCAAATTTTTATTGATAGATAAAATCAAAATATTTCATTTTTTCTCTTGAAATTTATTCAACCGAGCTTACTTAGTTTATGCGAATGGCGAAAGCCGAAACTCAATTAAGGAAAGCGTATGAACATTGAAAAATTTACAACAAAATTTCAAGAAGCGTTAAGCGAAGCACAATCACTTGCTATCGGAAAAGATAATCAATTTATTGAACCCATGCATTTATTGACCGCACTTTTAAATCAACAGGGCGGCTCTATTGCGCCAATTTTGACAGCAAGTGGCGTAAATGTGGCGTTATTGCGTAATGAATTAAAGACGGAACTAAATAAATTACCACGGGTTATTGGCAATGGCGGAGATGTGCAACTTTCACGCCAGCTTATTAATTTACTTAATTTATGCGATAAATTTGCACAGCAAAACCAAGATAAATTTATTTCGAGCGAATTGTTTTTGCTTGCAGCTTTAGAAGAACGAGGAACGATCAGCGATATTTTGAAAAAGTGCGGTGCAAAAAAAGAACAAATTTCGCAAGCCATTCAACATATTCGAGGGGGGCAAAACGTGAACGATCAAAATGCAGAAGAAAGCAGACAAGCTCTTGAAAAATATACGATTGATTTAACCGCTCGTGCAGAAAGTGGCAAACTTGATCCTGTCATTGGACGTGATGAAGAAATTCGTCGAGCCATTCAAGTATTACAACGTCGTACCAAAAACAACCCAGTGTTAATTGGTGAACCAGGTGTGGGGAAAACAGCGATTGTCGAAGGCTTGGCACAACGTATCGTAAATGGCGAAGTGCCAGAGGGTTTGAAAAATAAACGTGTGCTTTCATTAGATATGGGCGCATTGATTGCTGGTGCAAAATATCGTGGAGAATTTGAAGAACGTTTAAAATCGGTGCTCAATGAACTTTCGAAAGAAGAAGGTCGCGTTATCCTCTTTATTGATGAAATTCATACTATGGTTGGCGCGGGTAAAACCGATGGGGCAATGGATGCGGGTAACTTGTTAAAACCAAGTTTAGCACGAGGCGAATTACATTGCGTGGGGGCAACAACGTTAGACGAATATCGTCAATATATCGAAAAAGATGCCGCACTTGAACGTCGTTTCCAAAAAGTCTTTGTGGACGAGCCTAGTGTAGAAGATACGATTGCCATTTTACGTGGTTTGAAAGAACGTTATGAAATTCATCATCACGTGGATATTACTGACCCAGCAATCGTGGCAGCAGCAACGCTTTCACATCGTTATATTTCTGATCGTCAATTACCAGATAAAGCGATTGATTTGATCGATGAAGCGGCGTCTAGCATTCGTATGGAAATAGATTCTAAACCTGAACCGCTTGATCGTCTTGAACGTCGAATTATCCAATTAAAATTGGAGCAACAAGCGTTACAAAAAGAAGAAGACGAAGCAAGTCGCAAACGTTTAGAAATGTTAGAGAAAGAATTGACTGAAAAAGAACGTGAATATGCCGAACTTGAAGAAGTATGGAAATCTGAAAAAGCAACACTTTCTGGCTCTCAACATATTAAACAAGAATTAGATACTGCAAAAACTGAACTGGAACAAGCTCGTCGTGCGGGGGATTTAGCGAAAATGTCTGAGTTGCAATATGGTCGCATTCCTGCTCTTGAAAAGCAACTTGAGCAAGCTGAAACCAGCGAAGGAAAAGAAATGACGCTTTTACGCTATCGCGTCACAGATGAAGAAATCGCTGAAGTGCTTTCTAAAGCCACAGGCATTCCAGTATCAAAAATGATGGAAGGCGAGAAAGAAAAACTCTTACGCATGGAAGAAGAATTGCATAAACGCGTAATCGGTCAAGAAGAAGCAGTTGATGCTGTCGCAAATGCGATTCGTCGTAGCCGTGCAGGGCTTTCTGATCCTAATCGCCCAATTGGTTCTTTCTTGTTCCTAGGGCCAACAGGTGTCGGTAAAACAGAACTTTGCAAAACTTTGGCTAAATTCTTGTTTGATAGTGAAGATGCGATGGTACGTATTGATATGTCAGAGTTTATGGAAAAACACAGTGTCTCTCGTTTAGTTGGTGCGCCTCCGGGTTATGTTGGTTATGAAGAAGGCGGTTATTTAACTGAAGCAGTGCGTCGTCGTCCATATTCAGTGATCTTATTAGATGAAGTTGAAAAAGCCCATACGGATGTGTTCAACATCTTGTTGCAAGTGCTAGATGATGGTCGTTTAACTGACGGACAAGGCAGAACCGTAGATTTTCGTAATACGGTTGTGATTATGACTTCTAATCTAGGTTCTGATTTAATCCAAGGTAATAAAGACGAAAGTTATAGCGAAATGAAAGCCTTAGTGATGTCAGTGGTAAGCCAACATTTCCGTCCAGAATTTATCAACCGTATTGATGAAACTGTGGTATTCCATCCGCTTGGTAAAGAGAATATCCGTGCGATTGCAAGCATCCAATTAGAACGTTTAGCAAAACGTATGGAAACTCGTGGTTACGAATTGGTGTTTACCGACGCTTTATTAGATTTCATTGGCGAAGTGGGTTACGACCCAATTTACGGTGCGCGCCCGTTAAAACGTGCCATTCAACAAGAAATTGAAAATAGCTTGGCGCAACAAATTCTATCTGGTGCGTTATTACCGAGTAAGGTTGTTACTATTGATTATGTCAATTCAGAAGTTCAAGCGAGACAATAAGCATTACAAAAGTGCGGTAAAATTTACCGCACTTTTTTATGAACCTAAACGCTGACGTACAATTTCAAATAAACATACCCCTGTTGCGACAGATACATTTAATGATGAAACTGAACCAGCCATTGGAATGCTAATCAGTTGATCGCAATGTTCACGTGTTAAACGACGCATTCCCTCGCCTTCAGCTCCCATTACAAGTGCTAGTGGCCCTGTCAGTTTGCTTTGATAAATGGTTTCAGTGGCTTCGCCAGCAGTGCCAACCACCCAAATATTATGGTTTTGCTGTAAATCGCGTAGTGTGCGAGAAAGATTGGTTACACGAATTAACGGCACGGTTTCTGCTGCGCCACAAGCAACTTTACGCGCGATAGATGTTAATTGTGCCGATTTATCTTTCGGTACGATCACTGCCACTACGCCCGCTGCATCAGCTGTTCGCAGGCAGGCACCCAAGTTGTGTGGGTCAGTCACGCCATCTAAAACTAATAAAAGCGGGTTTTGTTTATTCGCAAGAATTTCATCAAGATCATTTTCATTAAGTTCTTTTGCTGCTTGTACCCGAGCAATAACACCTTGATGAACTTCGCCATCAGCTTTTTTATCGAGTGTTTGTCGATTAACGAATTGCACACCAATTCCTAGGGAATAAAGCTCATTTAAGAGTGGCTGTAGGCGTTTATCTTCACGGCCTTTAAGTACGAAGACTTCAATTAAACGTTCTGGCGAATGGGTTAAAATACTATTAACAGCATGAATGCCGTAGATTTGTTCTGACATAAATTTCTCTTTTTCTTATTTGAATTTTTAATTCATTCTTACAATAGGGAGTGAATTATTTGCGTTTTCTAGATGTTTTCTTAGAAACTTCTTTCTTTTTTACCGCACTTTTTCGTTTTTTGGAGGCTTTAGACGGCAGCTCTTTAAAGATTTTCTTGGCTTTTTCTTTTGCGGTTTTTCCAGCTCGACGAGGTTTGCGTTCACTCCCCATCAGCGAGAAATCGACCATTTTATTTTCTAAATGTACCGCTTCGACTTTGATGCGAACTTTATCGCCTAAGCGATATTGCATTCCGCTATTTTCGCCAATTAAACTCTGTTTGGCTGCATCGAATTGGTAATAGTCGTTTTCTAAGGTGGAAATATGGACTAAACCATCGATGAATAAATCATCTAAGCGTACAAATAAACCAAATCCAGTCACAGATGAAATAACACCGCTAAATTCTTCGCCAATATGATCTTGCATATATTCACATTTTAGCCAATCTGCCACTTCACGAGTGGCGTCGTCAGCACGGCGTTCCGTCATTGAACAATGATTGCCAAGTAAATCCATTTCATCAAAAGAGTAATGATAACCGCCAGTATCCGTTGTTTTACGTTTTGCTCCTTGTTCTTTAGCGAGTAAATATTTAATTCCTCGATGAAGTGTTAAGTCTGGATAACGGCGAATTGGCGAAGTAAAGTGTGCATACTCTTCCAAAGCCAAACCAAAGTGTCCAATATTGTCAGCATGATAGACAGCTTGGCTTAAAGAACGGAGCAACATTGTTTGAATAAGTTCATGATCTGGTCTTTCTTTAACTTTTTCTAAGAGCGCAGCATAGTCTTTTGTAGTTGGTTTTAAGCCACCTTCTAAAGTTAAACCAAACTCACTTAAGAAAGTGCGGAACGATGTTAATTTTGCTTCGCTCGGGATGGAATGAATACGATATAACGCAGGCTCTTTATGTTTTTCCATAAAATTGGCTGCTGCGATATTCGCAAAAATCATACATTCCTCAATGATTTTGTGGGCATCGTTACGAACAACGGGTTCAATACGCTCAATTCTCCCCATTGCATTAAAAATAAACTTAGTTTCAATGGTTTCAAAATCGATCGCACCACGTTGTTTTCGGGCATTGAGTAATGCTTTATAGAGATGATGCAATTCTTCTAAATGTGGAATAAGTCCTTGATAACGAGTGCGTAATTCTTTATCGCCTTCAAGCATTTTGGCTACTTTGGTATAAGTGAGGCGGGCGTGAGAATTCATCACCGCTTCATAAAAGCGATAATCTGTGAGCTTACCTTTGGCTGAAATTTGCATCTCACACACCATACACAAACGATTCACTTGAGGGTTAAGAGAGCATAAACCGTTTGATAAAATTTCAGGTAGCATGGGTACAACTCGGTTTGGAAAATAGACCGAGTTACCACGATTATGCGCTTCTACATCCAAAGCGGAACGTAAACGTACGTAATAACTGACATCCGCAATCGCAACCCAAAGTTTCCAGCCTTTGCCATGTTTTTCACAATAAACGGCATCGTCAAAATCACGAGCATCTTCGCCATCAATGGTCACAAGCGGTAAATTGCGTAAATCCACACGCCCTTTTTTTGCTTCTTCAGGCACTTCTTCAGTAAATTTTTTTACGTATTTTTCCACCGCACTTGGAAACTTATGGGGAATATCGTGGTTACGCAAAGCGATTTCCACTTCCATTCCTTTCGCCATATTATCGCCTAGAATTTCAGTAATCACGCCAATTGGCTGGTTAAAACTGGCAGAACGTTCTTGCAACTCGACAACCACAACTTGCCCCATTCGTGCGCCATTACGATGTTCATTTGGCACGAGAATATCTCTGCCAATTCTGCTGTCATCAGGCACCACATAGCCAAAACCGTTTTCTAAGAAAAAGCGACCCACAATTTGTTTTTTACGGCTTTCTAATACGCGCACAATTCGCACTTCACGGCGACCACGACGATCTAATCCAGCAGGTTGCGCTAAGACAAAATCTCCATGCATGACTCTTTGCATTTGATGGTTTGGAATGAATAAATCATCCTTTTTGCCATCGACCTGTAAAAAACCAAAACCTTCGCGATGACCAATTACCGTGCCTTTAAATAAATCTAATTTTTCTGGTAAGGCATAGCGTTTACGTTTAGTGAACACTAATTGCCCATCATTTTCCATCGCGCGTAATCGGCGACGCATCGCTTCTATTTGATCTTCATTTTGAATGGAAAGTGCGGTCAAAATTTCATCCCGATTCATCGGTGCATTATTGTCTCGAATAACGCTTAAAATAAATTCACGGCTCGGGATTGGATTGCCGTATTTTTCCAATTCTCGTTTGTAATGAGGATCTTGGTTGATTAAGTTTTTACGTTTTTTTGTCATTATTTTTTACAGTTTTAAAAAGTGCGGAGAGTTTGACACTGTAAGGGGGATAATGCAAGATGGGGGAGGTTTATTTATCAGTAAAACCAATGAACTTTTTCAATGTGCAAATAAACACCTATTTTTCTTTTTTATTTTTTGTTAAAGTTTCAAACCCTTAATTATTATTCATTTGACAAAAGGAACAATATTATGGCAATCATTAAGCAAGCAAAAGCAAAATAGTCTAACTCGCCTTTCTTTAATTAGTCTACTTATTTCCACATCTTTTATTCTGTTCAGTCTTTTTCACAAGATCTAAAATGGATCGCTACTTATGGTACGGTGCCGGGCGATGGTGGATATAATGTTGCCATTGGAGATGGTAGTAAAGTAACTAATTCTACAGAAAGTGGAGCTAAACCATCCATTGGAGCAGTTATACTCACGTAAAAAGCATAGGTTCTTTAGCTATAGGCTATGGGGCTAAATCTGGATCAGATGGTCAAAAAGGAAAATTTAGTACTGCTATTGGTATAAATTCTAATTCAGAAAAGGGAGGTGTTGCAGTTGGTCATTATGCTGAAGCTTTCGCGTATAGGTCTATTGCAATTGGTTCTTTATCTACAAGTAAAGATGGAGACTATTCGATAGCTTTTGGTGTACATAGCTTGGTGGAAAAATTAGAAAAAGGTAAAAATAACAATAAAATCGGCAAAAATATTGATGTTAATGTAAGTGGAACTATGACAAAAATTGACATGGCTCACGATAGTGAGAAGAATTTAATTGATAAATATGGTCAAACTTACGGTGCGATGGCACTAGGATTTAAATCTTCTTCACACAATCTTTTTGCCAGTTCATTTGGGGCGTTTTCTACAGCCACAGCTATTGAAAGTCTAGCAGTCGGCGATAGCAGCCAATCAACGGGCTACTGCAGTACTACTTTTGGCAGTCACAGTAGGGCTTTGGCAGAAGAAAGTTTGGCATTAGGTTATGAAACTCGGGCAAATGCTTATGGTTCTGTTGCTTTAGACTCAGAATCTGTGGCGAATGAAAAAAATACCGTATCAGTGGGTTCCGATACATTGAAACGGAAAATCGTTAATGTCGCCGATGGCACAGAAGATTATGATGCAGTGAATGTTCGTCAGTTAAATGCGGTAGAAACTAAAATTGGTCAAGTGAATAATCAATTTGCTCACGTAAATACGCGTTTAAATCGAACAGATTTACGTATTAACCGCGCTGGTGCAAGTGCGGCGGCGTTGGCTTCATTAAAACCTGCACAATTAGGCGAAGATGATAAATTTGCGTTGTCTTTGGGGGTTGGAAGTTATAAAAATGCGCAGGCTATGGCAATGGGCGCGGTGTTTAAGCTCGCTGAAAATGTGTTGCTTAATGTAGCGGGTAGTTTTTCTGGCTCAGAAAAAATCGTTGGTGCAGGTGTTTCTTGGAAATTTGGTAACAAATCCAAACCTGCGGTTTCAACACAAAGTGCGGTTAATTCTGCGGAAGTTTTGCAATTGAGACAAGAAGTATCAGCAATGCAAAAAGAACTGGCTGAATTGAAAAAAGCATTAAGAAAATAATCTTTAAACTAGATGATTAAGGGCATGATGTACGCCCTTTTTTATTAGATATATTTAAATTTTACTAACTGTAGTGCTTTTATCAAGGAGTAAAAAGGAGATTATAATTGTCGTTAAAAATATTTTAAGTATAAAAATCGCAGTAAATTTTTTATTCATTTCCGTAATGAAAATAAAAGATCTATACTATTTACATTCATTTTTTACTCGGAAGATACTATGTCAGAACGTTCAGCCAATATTATTACCCACGATCCTTTTGTTGGTAGCTTACTTGGATATGCGCCTGGTGGCGTGGCAATTTATTCTTCAGATTATAATACTGCAGATGATAAAGAATTCCCGAATGACGCGGCATTTCGGAGTTATCTAGGGCGAGAATATATGGGCTATAAATGGCAGTGTGTGGAATTTGCGCGTCGTTATTTATATCTCAATCACGGTGTTGTATTTGCCGATGTTGGTATGGCGTACGAGATCTTTTCTTTACGTTTTTTACGCCAAGTAGTAAATGATGCCTTGTTTACGACTTTCTTGGCAAAATCGCCGTTATCAAACGATTACTGGTCGTTTAGATTTTTGTATGAGTGAACGAGGTTTGAAAGTTTATGAATATAATGCAGATTCAGCCTCTTGCCATGCTGAAGCTGGCGATTTTGCCTGTGTTTTGGTCTTTATTCCCTAATCATCGTTATTTGTTAGAGGCAAGTTTTCATCTCACGCCAAATTTAATTCAAAATGGCTATGCTCAAAAACCAATTACAGGTCGTCGGGGAGATAATGTTAAACTTATTGGCGAAAATAATGCCACTTTAGGTGTCACAGAGAGTAAATTTGGCAAACAAGAAAACATTTATCAACAACTTTGGTGTTTACCACAAGTGGAAGATCAATATTTGCAAGTTTGTACTTTTACTGTTGGAGGACATTGTGGTGGCACTTGCCTACGTTCTGATTCAAGTCGAGTGATTGTAGGCAATAGTGATATGCAACCCTTGAGAGTGTTGAAAGATAAATAAAACACTTTGTGATATTAAGAATGGGTTTTACGCAGTGCTTTTCCAATAAAAATGCTTGCAACCAACATCATTAAAGTCGGAACCAACCAAGCCATTCCTTCAGATGAAAGAGGGAAGTGTTTCAATAATGAATTGATGCTTTCTGGTAACATTTTAACGTTATTTAAGCTGTCACATAAACTAAAACAAACAGTTACGATTAATGTGCTGTTGTATGTAAATTTTATTGATGGAAGTTTTTTGCGTAAGAATTGCAATAAAACAAGCACAATAGCTACTGGATAAATTAATAACAAAGCAGGGATCGTAATGCGAAGTAAATCAGTCAATCCATATTGTGAAACTGTGATTGTTATCGTGGTAAAAAGGGCGATCCAAAATGGATAGGAAAAGCGAGAGGAAAATTTTGCAAAATAATCAGCAGATGCGCTAGTTACACCAACAAGTGTTGTTAAGCTCGCTAACACAATAATACCTGCCATAATCCAAATGCCAGCCTGTCCAAATAATACATTTACATAGCGAGAAAAAATTTGTCCACCATTCGTTGTCCCTTCTGCAACTGCAGCACTGGTTGCACCTAGATAGAAAAGAGAAAAATATAAACCGGCGAGTAAAATTACAGAAACAAATCCTGCTGAAATGGTGTATTTCACAATATCTTTGGTTTTTGTCACATTTTTCGCTGATAATGCTCGGGCGACAATTCCACCGAAAGCGATGGCTGCGAGTACGTCCATGGTTTGATAGCCGCTAGTTAAACCGATTAATAAAGAATGTCTATTTTCATAAGCATTACTTGGTGCTTGAATTTCAGATAAAGGCGAAATAAATACGGTAATTGCTACAGCAATAAGTAACACTAATAAAGCTGGCGTCATAAATTTACCCACGCTTGAAATGATCGTATTTGGGCGAATCATAAAGCCCATCGCAATTAAGTTAAAAATGAGTGAGAATACAAAACGAACATTCGCATTATCTTCTGCTAAGCCTAAAGGCAACCACGCCATTTCATAAGCAACATTTGTGATACGTGGCATTGCAAAGGTGGAGCCAATGGTTAGATAAAGTATAACGAGAAAACCTGTGCCAGCCCATTTTGGTAAATCTTTAGTCAGTTCTTCGCCACGGCCTAAAATTGCCACCACAACAAGCGTGATAAATGGCATTAAAACGCCAGTTAAAACAAAGCCTAAGGAAGCACTCTCCCAATGTTGTCCTGCGGAAAGTCCCTCCATAGGCGGAAAAATGATATTACCCGCACCTAAAAATAAGGCGAAGATCATCATTCCTAAAACGATAATATCTTTACGTGAAAACATAATTTTTGACTCTAAAAATAAAAAGGCCTGCATTCTACTACAAAGTAGATAAAATCCCTATTGCGTAAAATTAAAAATGTGAATTTTGTCACAATATATGGCATTTTATCGACAATTCGCTAAAAATCCCGACAAAATCTACCGCACTTTTTCCTTTAACTTCGAAAATATGCTAGGATGCCCCTTTGTGAATTTTTTGCTATGTATTTTTAAAGGGGTTTATGTGATAAAACTGATCCAACGTTTTTTTAAATTAGAATCTGCTGGCGGTATATTATTGCTTTTTTCAGCTGTTGTTGCGATGTTGCTGGCTAATTCGCCGTTAAGCAACCAATATAATGATTTTTTAAATTTGCCTGTAAGTTTACAAATTGGTAGTTTTTCAATTAATAAAACCTTAATTCACTGGATTAACGATGGTTTTATGGCAGTATTTTTTGTATTAGTGGGAATGGAAGTCAAAAAAGAATTATTTGAAGGCGCACTTTCTACCTATCAACAAGCTATTTTCCCTGCTATTGCAGCTATTGGCGGAATGGTTATACCGGCTGTAGTTTATTGGTTTATCGCTAAACAAGATCCAAGTTTAGCTAATGGCTGGGCAATTCCAATGGCAACAGACATTGCTTTTGCACTGGGAATTATGGCGTTATTGAGTAAACAAGTGCCACTTCCACTGAAAATATTTTTACTTGCCCTTGCTATTATTGATGACCTCGGTGCGATAGTTGTTATTGCATTATTTTTCTCGCACGGATTGAGTGTACAAGCACTAATTTTTTCTGCCGTGGCAATTATTGCGCTGATATTACTAAATCGTTTCAAAGTTTCCGCACTTTGCGCTTATATGGTCGTAGGTGCAATTTTATGGGCTTCCGTATTAAAGTCTGGTGTGCATGCTACTTTAGCAGGCGTTATTATTGGTTTTAGCATTCCATTGAAAGGTAAAAAAGGAGAACGCCCATTAGATGATTTCGAGCATATTTTAGCCTCTTGGTCATCTTTCGTTATTTTACCACTTTTCGCATTTGCCAATGCTGGTGTGAGTTTTGCAGGAATAGATGTGAATATGATTTCATCGCCATTATTATTGGCTATAGCAAGCGGTTTAATTATTGGTAAACCAGTCGGTATATTTGGATTTAGTTATATTTCTGTTAAATTGGGATTAGCTAAATTACCAGATGGAATTAATTTTAAACAAATTTTTGCTGTTGCGGTTTTATGTGGAATCGGTTTTACGATGTCAATGTTCTTAGCAAGCCTTGCGTTTGATGCTAATGCGGGGGAAAGTGTCAATACCCTTTCTCGTTTAGGTATTCTATTTGGATCAACGGTTTCGGCAATACTTGGGTATTTATTCTTAAAACAAACGACAAAACTAAGTTAATCATACACAAAGTGCGGTAAAAATTTACCGCACTTGTTCTATAAGATAATTCCACTATCTGCTTTGGTAAAATTCATTACAAATAAACTTTTATAAGTTCTTACATGAAATTCACCCGTCAATACTCGGCGTGTGAATGCGTGATAGCTTTCCATATCTTTTACATGGAGTAGCAACATAAAATCATAGTCCCCTGAGATTTCGTAACAGCTCACCACTTCGTCTTCTTGACGCATTTTCCGTTCAAATTGCTCTTGATAATAAGAATGTTGATTATCCATTTCGACCATGACAAATACGCTAATCGTACGCCCAACGGCTTTTGGGGAAACAACTGCAACTCGTTTTGTAATAACGCCTGAATCAGTTAATGCTTGCACACGTCGTTGACAGGTTGCAACGGAACTATTCACTTTCTCTGACAGTTCTTTTAACGGAATCATGGCATCTTGTTGTAATACATTCAAAATATGACGATCTAATTTATCCAGTGTTTGCATAAGATAATTTCTCAAAAATGTAACAATTGAGAAAAATATTATCACAATAAAAAATAAAGTTGAGATTTTTTATTGCCTTGGGCTTTTATAATAATCACATTGATGAGATGAGGTTCAAGATGAAAGTAGTCATTCAAGGCGTATTATTGTGCATTTTTTCACAATGTTTATTTGGCATATTGTATTTATTTAGTATATGGCTCCAACCACTTAGCGGAACGGATGTTTTTGCGTGGCGTATGCTGACCATGATCTTTGGGTTACTTTTAATTTTATTCCCGACTATTGGTTGCCGCTCTCTTTTGTCTCTTATTACGACAACTTTAGGAAAAAGTTGGACGCGTTGGGTTTTATTTTTACTGGGGACACTAGATGCGGGAAGTCAATTCTGGCTCTTTATGTGGGCGCCGCTAAATGGCGAAGGGATAAATATTGCAATGGGATATTTTCTTTTTCCGCTGATTATGGCTGTTTTAGGATGGGCTTGGTTAAAAGAACGCTTATCATTTATTCAGAAAATCGCGCTTTTACTAGCTGCCTGCGGTGTTGCACATGAATTATGGCACACTCAAAGTTTTTCATGGACAAGCTTGTGGGTTTGTACGGTTTATCCATTTTATTATCTAAGCCGTAAATGGATGAAAATCCCTGCTCTACAAGGAATTACATTGGATATTATTTTAATTTCGATTCCTTGTTTTATTTATATTCTTTCTCAAAGCGATACGCTTTCTTTGGTTACGCAAGAATATCGTTATTGGTTATTGCTACCAGCACTTGGCATGGTGAGTGCGATTTCGCTTTCAACCAACTTAAAATCCAGCCAACAAATTCCAGTCAGTATTTTTGCGGTGTTGAGTTATATCGAGCCGATATTGCTTTTTTTAATAGCTCTCTTTGTGCTGGATAATCAAATGACCACAAGCGACTATTTTACTTATGTGCCTATTTGGTTAAGTCTCATTGTTATTGGCATAGAAGGGATTTTAAACAAAAATAAAGTGCGGTGAAAATTGAACTGCACCTCAATTGTTGGTTGTTGAGTCCAACTTTTGGAGTGTAGATCAAATGGGACCGTACTTTGAACCATTATTAATACATCAATTTAGAAGTCAATGCTTGCGTTTAAGCTAAATGTGCGTGGTGCTCCAGAAACTAAATATCCATAATTAGGATAGCCGCCAACAGATTCCCAATATTTTTTGTTGGTGAGATTATCAATTCGCGCTCTTAGTGTGATAGGCGTGTTACCAATGATTGCGATATAACGAGCTCCCACATCTACTTTTGTCCAGCCTTTAACTTTCAGTGTATTTTGTGAATCTGCATAGCTTGAACCTGTGTAGGTAATACGAGATTCTAAGGTAAGTCCTTCTAATGCTCTCACATCATATTCTAGCCCTAGATTGCCTTGAAATTTTGGTACACCAATCGTGTATTTACCTTCTGTTGTGTTAGAACCTGTTTTATGTTGTTTGGCTTGTAAGAATGTCACACCGCCTAATAAACGAATATTCGATGTGATTTGCCCGTAAACATTTATTTCTGCCCCATTATGGCGATCTTTGCCTTTTGTTGTGTAGTAATTATTGCTATCTAAATAACCACGCGGTTTCTCAGTACTAAAGAGTGCTATGCTTGTGCCAAATCCACTTTGTGACTCATATTTAATGCCTATTTCTTTTTGTTTAGAAATATAAGGTTTTTGTGTTTCACCTCGATTCACTGCAGTGCTTGGAGCGGTATCTCCTTGAGCAAGGCTTTCGATATAGTTTCCATAAATGGATAATTCGGGTAGGATTCGGTAAACAACTCCAACACTTGGACTAATTCGTGAATCGTTATAGTAACCGCCTTCAACTCCTGTATTGTATGCGAAATCTCTTGAAACAATTTGTTGCCAACGAGCACCTAAGGTCACTTGAAGTTTTTTATCTAATACCGACAACGTATCGCCAATAGCAACGCTATTTAACGTTGCTCGATGTTGTAGTGCAGGTGATGAAAGATCATTGCCTTTTCGTGCATTCGCAGAATAAGCAATACTAGAAACTAATGTTGGGTGATAAAGATTGGTTGCAAACGTATTTTTCCGGTCTATGACGTAGGCATTTTTACGTTTTTCTTGATAACGATTGGCGGATAAGACCACGTCATGTTCCACTTCATTTGTTGTAAAATGGCCTTTTAATCCTATTTCGCTCGTGTGAATAATGTTGCGTCGAGTATTATCAAAACGGTATTCAGTGCCATTACCATTAATATTGCTCACGCGTAAATTAGCCAATACATTCGCTTCTTTGCCATATCGATAGCCATAAGCGGCATAAGCCGTTAAGTTTGGATGAAAATCATATTCTGCACGAAATGTGCCGAAAATATCTATTTCTTCAGAATAAGTCCATCCTTGTCCCCAATTGCTACGAGGGTTAGGAGTCGAAGGAACTATGGTTACACCAGATAGTGTAACACTTGGACGTGGGCTGCCTAAGTAGTTTTTCTGATAGCCTAAATCTGCAGATAAACGTACTTTTTTAACTTCCCAGTCTAGTCCTAAATGGAAGACTGTATTGCGAGCATTGTCATTATCAATGGCGCTTTCTCCTTCCGTATGAGCGGCATTTAAACGCACACCGAATTCTCTATTTTCACCCAGACGGCGAGAAATATCTGTAGAGAAATTTGCTCTTTCATTGCTGGAGTAGCCTAAATTTAAGCGGTTAAGGTCTTCAGCTTGTGCACGTTTTGGCATTAATGCAATGGTTCCGCCAATTGAACCACCTCCTGGCGCCATACCGTTTAAGAAGGCCGAAGAACCACGTTGAACTTCTACACGTTCAAACATTTCAGAGGCGATATATTGACGTGGCAATAAACCATATAAACCGTTATATAGAATATCGTCGGAATTGGTAATGAAACCTCGCATAAAATAGGACTCTTGGAAATTACCAAAACCACGAGCAACACGGACATTTGGATCGTTTTTTAGTATATCTGCCACACTACGAGCTTGTTTATCTTGAATGAACTTGTTGGTGTAGCTTGTTGTCGCAAATGAGCTTTCTAAGTTTGATTTATTTCCTAGAATACCAATACGACTACCGCTTGCAACTTGGCCACCTGCGAATTCTTTGCTTAATCCAGTTTGCGAGGCATCAGCACTCACTTCAATGGTATCCAGTTGCTCAACATTTTCTTCCGCATAAGCGGTGTTCATTGCAAGTAAAATGCTACTTGCGACAGTAGTCAAAAGAAAGGATTTTTTCATTGTAAAATTCCTTTTGTGTTGATAAAAATGACATTTTCTCGGTTATTATGTGCGAATGTCGCACAAATTCAGTTTGGATAATTAAGTTTTTCGCATCATCACTAAAAAATAGCTTCCTCCTAACAAAGTGGCGATAAGGCCAGCAGGAATTTCATAAGGGAATAAAACTTGTCGTCCAACCCAATCCGCTAAAACCATAATGGTTGCCCCGAGAAGTGCAGAAATAAGTAACTGATTTCTGGCTTTGTGAACGCCTAAAAAATTCGTTAAATGTGGTACTAAAAGACCGATAAAGCTCAATGGTCCGATCATTAATGTGGCGATGGCTGTTAGTGCTGCACTGAATAAAATCAGTATCCAGCGGGTGAGTTTTAAATTTAGCCCTAAAGCTTTTGCTGTGGGGGCTTGTAGGCTTAAGAGTTCTAGCCAACGACTAAAAATTAAACTGATAAGTAAAAGTCCAAGGCTTAGTATGAAAAATGGCACAGCAAGCTTTGGATCGGTATTTTGTGTAGAGCCTGATGTCCATGAAATTAATTGATTTGCACGCGGGTCACCACTTGCAATAGCAAGGCGTTGCGCCGTATCAAATAAGGCAGAAAGACTAATTCCTGTAAGAAGAATTTTCTCGGGGAGCATTCCGTTACGTTGATTTATCGCCGCCAAAATGGCTAGTGCGATAAATGCTCCGACAATACCAGAGATCCAAAATAGTATCGTTTGTTGTGTGGGAAAAACAAAGAGCAACACTAAAATACCCATGCTAGCTCCAGATGAGACTCCTAATAATTCGGGACTTGCCATTGGGTTTAAGGTTAAGCGTTGTAACAGCACACCTGCAACTGAAAGTAAAATGCCTGCGCAAATTGCAATAAATATACGTGGATAACGCAATTCAAGTAATTCCAGATTAAAAGGGTTATCGAATGTGGTAATTTTAATGTAAGGATAAAATTGCATTTTCCCCACAAATAAGGCTAGCATCACACTTATCGCTAATAAAACGATAATAAAGATTGTAAAGAGCGGTCGATATTGGCGAGATTTTTGCAGTGAATTTTCGGTTAATCGTCCTGTGTTTGGCAAGGCTTTAAACATTAACCACAGCAGCAATGGTGTGCCGAGTAGGGCCGTCACGGCACCTGTTGGCAGACTGATTTGATAATAAAGATTGATAAATTGTAAAATTAAATCCGTGATAGCAAGTACTAATGCTCCCATTGCAAAAGAGCCGATAAGTTGCCATTTTAATGTGCGAACCCCCATTTGTCGGATAATCGTTGCTGCCGCTAATCCCACAAATCCCAACATTCCTACTTTGCTGACTACGGATGAAATTAAATAAGCACTAGTTACCACGCCAATAAAGCGAAGTTTGCCTACAGGCACACCGAGACTTTTGGCGTTATTGTCATTTAACGTCAAAATACTAAATGGACGAATAAGGGCAAAAACAATGGCAAAACAGACCGCACTTTGTAGACTTAATAGTTGGCTATCTCGCCAGCTTTCTTGCACCAATGAGCCAGCTCCCCACAAGGCTAAACCACGAGATTCTTCAGGATAGAACAACATCATCATACCCGTAAATGAACCAAAATACAGATTGACAACAAGGCCTGCTAAAATCAATAAAAGTGGTGACATGGTTTTTCGTATGGCAAGGGTCATTACTAATAGCAAACTCAATCCTGCCCCCAATAAGGCAATAAAACTTGCACCCATTTCGAGCAATTTGGGAGCAAAAATTGTCGCTAAGAATAATGTCATTTGTGAGCCACTGCTGATGCCAAGCGTATTGTCAGAGGCTAGTGGATTGCTCATCACTTGTTGCAATAATAAACTGGCAAAGGCTAAGGCTCCACCTGCTAGTAACGCCATTGCAATGCGTGGCAGACTGTAAGATTGCACAAGTAATAGATCCAAGTTATCAGTATGTTGGAATACTAACCAGATTGATGTATTTTCAGGTACTTGAGCATGGAGCAAGGAAACGGTCAATCCAACAAAAAGTGTGACCAATAATGCAAAGAAAATTCTAGTACGATTTACCATGCCTCACCTCCATGAATTAAGCTTTCTGTTAGAGTCTGTGCGAAACGTTCGGCAGAAGGAATACCACCAAAAGACCAAACAGCAGGTAATACAAGAGTATCCTTGGCTAAGGGTAAATATTTCCATAAGGTGTTATGTGTTAAGGCTTGGGCGATATTATTTGGATAAGGTTTTACGACAATAAATTGCGTATTTTGTGGTAGGTGAGCAAGCTCGGTAATCTCAATATTTTGAAAACCCCAAATGTTAACCTCAGGCAAATACGCATTCTGAAAACCGAGTTGTTTGGCGACTGCGCCGAAAAGGCTATTTTCACCATAAATGCGTAAATGACGCGTATCAATAAATTGCACGATAGCAAGTGGACGTTCTGTAAACTGCGATTGATGTTGGATAAGTCGTTCTCTTAATTTTTCAATGTTAGAGGTGTAACGAGTAATTAATTTTTTAGCCGCTTGTGGTTTATTGATAATTTGGGCTATTTCTTGTGTGGCGGCTAAGATGTTTTGCCAAAGATCACCTGTTTGATAAAAATTCACATTATATACTCTTCCATAAGACGACAGTTTTTCATTTAACCCTGCATAGAATTGGCTATGAATAAAACGTAATGGTTGGGCTTTTACGTCATGGGATAACATAGAAATGACTTCAAAATTCGGTTGTAAGCGAATGCCTAAATCAATGGTATCTTCGGGAAGTTTCGGTTCCATTACCCAAGTTCGATAACTGTGTATATCACCGACGGCGATTGGATTTTCACCGAGTGCCAATAAGGTCTCAGTAACTGTCCAATCCACAGTGGCTATATTTTGTTGTCCTTCATCAGCTTGGACATAAATGCTGAAAAGTGCGGTCAATATGAATAAGATTTTTTTCATATTATGTTCCAATTAATAAAAGCTTACAGGACGATGAGCTTCAGGATGGTCGAGCACATTTAATTCAATGCCGTAAATAGCTTGAAGTGATGACGTATTGACAATTTCATGGGCATTGCCTTGGACTAGCAGTTTCCCACTATGTAGAGCAACTAAATGATCGCAAAAACGAGATGCTAAATTAATATCGTGAATAACGATAATCACACCTAAATTTAACTCGCGACTTAATTGGTAGACAAGCTGCATTACTTCTACTTGGTGGGCTATATCTAATGCCGCAAGAGGCTCGTCTAGTAATAAGTATTGGCTTTGTTGTGCTAAAAGCATCGCCAACCAAATACGCGAACGTTCGCCACCTGAAAGTGTATCCACAATCTGATTGGCAAATTTTTCTGTATGGGTAAGTTCAAGAGCACGCTGAATGGCTTGTTTATCAGCACTTGTTTGCCGCCCGAATAAACCATTCCACGCATAACGCCCCATTGCAATAAGTTCTTTTGCTGTCATATTGGTGGTCTGTGGTAAATGTTGCGGCAAATAAGCAACACGTTTGGCAAATTCACGGCTGTTCCAGAGATTAAGTTTTTTTCCATCCAACAAAATTTCACCACTTGAAATAGGGTGCTGGCGAGCCATTAATTTAATTAATGTGGATTTGCCTGAGCCATTATGCCCAATTAAGCCATAGACATAACCCGCGTCAAAATTAAGTGAAGTTGGTTGGAGCAAAGTGCGGTGGGGAATAGAAAAAGAAGTTTGATTAAGCTGAAACACAAACTTTCCATATAAAAATCTAAAAGTACCGAATATTGTATATGATAATCATTTTCGTTTCAATTTTTTTGGAGTGCTTTAAAAGTTAATTACTCCATTTCTAAAAACAAATTTTGAGGTAACGCTAAATAATTTTGAGTTATGAAAATAAATTAAAAATGTTGAATTTTTTTCAATTATTTGTCAAAAATACCGTCACAATTAAGAAATGGATAGAGAAGACTAGAAATGAGATGAAATAAATAAATCCTTGATATACAAGGATTTATTTGAGTTATTGAAATAATTAGAAAGTATCTGAAAAAGTGATTTTTTATTCCCACTCAATAGTTGCGGGTGGTTTTCCGCTGATGTCGTACACGACGCGGGAAATGCCATTCACTTCGTTGATGATACGGTTAGAGACTTTGCCTAATAAATCATAAGGCAAATGTGCCCAATGTGCGGTCATAAAATCGATGGTTTCTACTGCGCGTAGAGAAATAACCCAATCGTATTTACGCCCATCGCCCATTACACCAACAGATTTCACAGGCAAGAATACACTGAAGGCTTGGCTGGTTTTTTCATACCAACCGCTGTTGCGTAATTCTTCGATAAAGATTGCATCTGCACGGCGTAATAAATCGCAGTATTCTTTTTTCACTTCGCCTAATACACGCACGCCTAAGCCTGGGCCAGGAAATGGGTGGCGGTTGATCATTTCCGCAGGTAAGCCTAATGCTAAACCGATTTTACGTACTTCATCTTTAAACAATTCACGTAATGGTTCAACTAAGCCAAGTTTCATATAATCAGGTAAGCCACCTACGTTGTGGTGTGATTTAATCACATGCGCTTTACCGGTTTTGCTTGCTGCAGATTCGATCACATCAGGGTAGATAGTACCTTGCGCTAACCATTTCACGTTAGTGAGTTTTTTCGATTCATCATCGAAGACATCAACGAATACTTTACCGATAATTTTACGTTTCGCTTCAGGATCTGATACCCCTGCAAGTTCTCCTAGGAAGCGGCTTTCTGCATCAACACGAGTGATGTTTAAACCGAATTTATCGCTAAACATTTCCATTACTTGGTCGCCTTCGTGTAAGCGAAGCAAACCATTATCCACAAATACGCAGTGTAATTTTTTGCCGATAGCACGGTGTAAAAGTAATGCAACAACAGAAGAGTCCACACCACCAGATAAGCCTAAAATCACTTCATCATCGCCTACTTGCTCTTTAATACGAGCAACGGCATCTTCGATAATGTTTTCTGCTGTCCATTTAGTTTCGCAACCACAGATGTTTACTACGAAGTTGGTTAATAATTTCAAGCCTTTTTTAGTATGCGTTACTTCAGGGTGGAACTGTACACCGTAGAAATGACGGCTTTCATCAGACATTGCCGCAATTGGGCAGGTTGGAGTCGTGCCTGTCACTTTGAAGTTTTCTGGTAAACGCGTTACTTTATCGCCGTGGCTCATCCAAACGTCTAACTTCGGCTCAGAAGCGGTGGAATTATCGTTTAAATTTGCAAAAAGTGCGGTGGAATTTTCAAGAGAAACTGAAGCATAGCCGAACTCTCTGTGATCAGAAGTTTCGGTTAAACCGCCAAGTTGCATTGCCATCGTTTGCATACCGTAACAAATACCTAATACTGGTACTCCTGCATTAAAGACATATTCTGGTGCACGAGGGCTATTTTCTTCAGTGGTACTTTCTGGACTACCTGAAAGAATGATTCCCGTTGGATTAAATTCACGGATTTGTTCTTCTGTTACATCCCACGCCCAAAGTTCGCAGTACACACCGATTTCACGCACACGACGTGCAATCAGTTGAGTATATTGTGAACCGAAGTCGAGGATCAGGATTTTGTGATTGTGGATGTTTGTCATTTATAATGCTCTTATTATTGATAGTGTGGACGGTTAATTTCCTCTAAAACTTTGCAAAAACCAACCGCACTTTAAACAGCAAAAGGCAGGCTAAAGCCCACCTTAAAGATTACCCCATACGATAGTTTGGTGCTTCTTTAGTAATAGCAACATCGTGAACGTGGCTTTCTTTAATGCCTGCACCGCTAATGCGAACAAATTCCGCTTTGGTGCGTAGTTCATCAATAGTTGCACAGCCCGTTAAGCCCATGCAAGAACGTAAGCCACCCATTTGTTGGTGGATGATTTCTTTTAAATAACCTTTATATGGAATACGACCTTCGATACCTTCTGGTACGAGTTTATCTGCCGCGTTATCCGATTGGAAATAACGATCTGATGAGCCTTTCGCCATCGCACCTAATGAACCCATACCACGGTAAGATTTAAATGCACGACCTTGGTAAAGTTCGATTTCGCCCGGTGCTTCTTCAGTACCAGCAAGCATTGAGCCAACCATTACACAGCTTGCACCTGCAGCGATGGCTTTTGCAATATCGCCAGAGAAACGGATACCACCGTCAGCGATAACTGGAATACCACGATCTTTTAATGCTGCTGCTGCATCTGCGATAGCCGTGATTTGTGGAACACCTACACCAGTTACAATACGAGTTGTACAAATTGAACCAGGCCCGATTCCCACTTTCACTGCACTAGCTCCTGCGTCTGCAAGTGCGATAGCACCGTCAGCTGTTGCTACATTACCCGCAACGATAGGTAAGTTTGGATATTTCGCTCGAGTTTCACGAACGCGTTGTAATACGCCTTCTGAGTGACCGTGAGAAGAATCAATTAACAATACATCTACACCAGCTTTCACTAATGCGTCAATACGTTCTTCATTGCCAGCACCTGCGCCAACCGCAGCACCAACACGTAAACGACCAAATTCATCTTTACACGCATTTGGTTTTTGTTCTGCTTTTTGGAAGTCTTTAACGGTAATCATTCCTTTCAGTTTAAAGCTGTCATTGACCATCAATACTTTTTCAACACGATGTTGGTGCATTAATGCTAAGATTTCTTCGCGAGTTGCCCCTTCTTTTACCGTTACTAAGCGGTCTTTTTTTGTCATTACTTGCGAAACGGTTTGATGTAAATCTTTTACGAAACGAGTGTCACGCCCAGTGATGATACCGATTAAGTTATTTTCGCCATCTACAACAGGGTAGCCTGCGAAGCCGTTTTTATTTACTAATTCCGCTAATTCAGCAAGGGTTAAATCTGGCGAAACAGTCACAGGTTCAGAAACGATACCACTTTCGAATTTTTTCACTTTACGAACACGATTCGCTTGGCGTTCAATGGTCATATTTTTGTGGATAAAGCCAATGCCACCTTCTTGCGCCAAAGAGATTGCAAGTTTGGTTTCAGTTACGGTATCCATTGCCGCTGAAAGCATAGGAATATTCAAAGTAATTTCTTTAGTGAGTTTGGTTGAAAGATTGGCTGTATTTGGAAGCACTGTTGAATGTGCTGGGACGAGTAGAACATCGTCAAAAGTAAGGGCTTCTTGTTTAATGCGTAATGACATTGCAATATTCTCGCTAAGTTGAAGTTAAAAAATATTGCGGCGGGATTATACAGATTTTACTTGATTTTGAAAACGAAATTTTAGGATTTATGCTATGATTTTCGCTCCGTTTGGTACAAGGAATAAATAATGAATTTCGCTTTATTGACATATTTAGCTGACTGTCAGCCGAAAGTGCGGTTTGAATTGGAAAAGTTTTCTAAAAATCTAGAGGAAGATATTCAACAATTACGTGAAATTGGTTTGGATATTCTCGTTGATGGACAAGATTATCGCTTAGTGCCAATACTTCCTTTATTAAATCCTCAGAAAATTTCAACCGCACTTTTTCCTTATGGTATCTATTATCAGCCGATAATTTCCTCTACAAATGAATGGATACTACAAAATATATCTTCCTTAAAAAAAGGGGATCTTTGCGTGGCTGAATATCAAACGGTGGGGCGTGGTCGGCGTGGTCGTCAATGGCTATCGCCTTTTGCCGGGCAAATTATGTTTAGCTTTTATTGGACATTTGATCCTAAAAAATCAATTGAGGGATTAAGTTTAATTATTGGTTTGGCGATTGCTGAAGTGCTAAAGGTGCAAGTGAAATGGCCAAATGATATTTTGTTTAATGGAAGAAAGTTGGGCGGAATTTTGGTTGAAATCGCTAACCATAAAAATGGTATGCTCAATTTAGTGATTGGCGTAGGTATTAATGTGTTGTTGCCAAAACAAACGGAAATTAGTCAGCCTTATGCGGAAGTATCTGAAATTGATCCTGACGTAGATCGCCAAATTTTGTTACCAAAACTTATTCAACATATATATAAACGGTTAAATACCTTTGAGCAAAATGGTATTAATGATGAATTTCAACAAGCATGGAAATCATATAATGCGTTTGCAAATAGTGCAGTAAATGTGCTGACTGAACAAGGTGCTATTTCAGGCATTGAACAAGGCATAGATGAACGCGGTTATCTAAAAGTATTATGTGGCAATAAAATTCAGATGTTTAATGGTGGAGAGGTTTCATTGCGTAAGAAATAATAGCAATAAAAGTTTGACTATTCTAACCGCACTTTTTAATAAAATGTTTATATTTCCATCAAAAGATCATTTTTTTAAATATTTTTACAAAAA
>ERZ1023288.43-NODE-43-length-53161-cov-53.131868_pt1 | contig 53161 bp, 45 predicted proteins | sample MGYA00380468_ERZ1023288 | MGnify/ENA primary metagenome ERZ1023288 (study PRJEB33173, sample SAMEA4830366) | metagenome | study: EMG produced TPA metagenomics assembly of the PRJEB25223 data set... | reverse complement strand
ATTTGGCGTATTTGGCGTATTTGGCGTATTTGGCGTATTTGGCGTATTTGGCGTACTCGAATTTGCAGGAGTCTGCGTCTTAGTATCGGCATCATTCTTATCGCTGCCGCCGACTGCGCTCAAACCAATCGCGCCCACCGCCGTCGCAATCCCCAGACTTGGCAGCAAGATACTGCTTGTTTGCACTTGGCTTGCCTGCAAAACCGCCTGCGGCGCGCCTTCAGGCAGCGCAGCAAAGCTTTGATTTGCCGTTTCAAATACCGTCAGCTGACTAGCGTCGCTGATAAAGCCGCCTTGATACGCCGTGATCGCATGGTCTTCGATAATCAGCAAAGGCTCGGAGACACCCTCTTTCAAAATCCATAAATCATTGCCTTTGATAATAAATTCCGGATTATTAATCAGGCTGCCGTTCTCTGCCAACAGTTGATACTGCATATCGCCCAAGGCTTTCAAATGCACGGTTTGACCGCTGCTTAAATGAATCGATGAACTAAGCCCTTCGCCGCGATAAACATGAAATACGTAGGCAGCCATATTGTCTCCTGAATGATTCAAAAATAAGATTAGAAAATGACCGTAATTTTATCTTTTTTATCATTTAGCGACAATCCGTCCGCCATAATTTTAGCGCCTAAGCTACTAAAATTAAGAATTAATCAGCCTCTCATTTCTCCCCATACACCGCCCAAGCCTTGAGTACCGCCTGCGCCCAATTGCTGTGCGTGCTGACTTCCTGCATAGTGGCATCGGCATTAAATACCGCCCTTTGGCTAGAGAGAATCCGCTCGGCGAGGTATTTATCGCCGGCAGAGACGCGGTAATGCCGCTCAATCAGGGGAATTTGTTCGGGGTGAATGGCGGTTTTGCCGATTAAGCCGTAGCGCAAATCTTCCTGTACTTCCTGCGCCAGCAATGCCTGTTCTTCCAAAAATTCAAATACGGGCGCAGTCAAATAAAAGCCGTAGGGCTTGAAGATACCGACCAAACGCGCAATCAATGCGCCCAATGCGCCTTGATAAATCGTGGCATTGCGCGAGCGGCGCATGTGCAGCAGGCTCAATAAATCATTGCCGCCGATGCGCAGACATAAAATCCTTGCGAACCATTCGGGATGCAATAATTGACGGCGCAAATCCAGCATCGCGCTTTCAAGGAAGGTCTCGCCGGTTTCCAAAGTCGGCATCAGGGCAAAATCATAAGACAGCAGCGGCGCATACTCATGCAGATTATGCGGACTTATTTTCGGCAGAACAAAGCCGCTGATTTTCTCAATACCGCGCAATTGCAAGATTTCCTGCATCACTTGAGGATTGCGCAGGCGGATAAAATGCAGCCGTCGGTCTTGCGCCGGCAAAGTATCTAATAATAATTGCAATTGCGCAAAAGCTTGCGGCAAATCATTGGGATGCAGGGCATCTTCGGTGCAATAAATCAAGCTGCGCACAAAGCCGAGCTTGTCGCCGCGCGCAATCGCCGGCAATTGCTCGTGAATGGCAGGCACATATAAAGAAGCGCCTAGTTGATAAGGATTAATCATGATTTCTTTTCTGAATAAGCGCGGTGGCTAAATAAGGCAGTCGGGGGCGAATCTCAATCGCCACCTGCTTTTCCGCCGCCAATTGCCGCAAATGTTGCACGGCGGGCAAATCGGCATCGCGCAGCAGCAGTCTTTGCGGCTGACGGCGCAATAAGACGCGTGTGGCTTCGCCGATGCCGGGCTTGATTAAATTCACATTACCGATGGCAAATTCCGCCTGCATGGCGGCAATGAAATCGCGGTTCTGCTGCGCTCTTTCCGCGGTCGGCAAAGGCTGTGCCGACGGCAAATCGCCCTGCGGCACGTGATTGAGCAAATCCCGAATAAAGCGCTGCGACACATCATGCGCCGCCCATTCTTTAAAAAACACGCAGCCGTGAAAATCCGTCGCGCCAATCTGTTCATTCAAAATCGAACGACTGACCAAACCGCTCACGCAGGCATTTAAAATCGCCGAAGGAATCAAATAATCCTCGCTGCCGGCGGCAAAAGGCGTTACGCCCGCCAAATCGCTCAAAACAAACAAATCGCTGCTCAAATTCACACCTTCGCGCCGATTAACATCCGCCACCGCCTTGCACAATTCGCGATGAATCACGCCCTTGCCCGTCCAGCCGTCGATAAACACAATCTGCTCGGACGCAAAACCCTGCTGCAAAATATAGCGCAGCGCATTGGCATCAATCCCGCGATCGCGAATAATCGAGACGGAAAAATGCGGCACCTGCCAGCCGTAATGCCGGCTTAATATCGCCTGCAAAGCCACGCCCACCGGCGTCCCCGCCCGTGCCAAAGAAACCAAAACCGGCGTCTGCCGCTCTCGGGCAATCAAAGCCGCCAATTGTCGGCAATCCTGCGCCATCTGCGGCAAATGCTGCGCGCAGGCGCGTTCGAACAAAGCCCAATACGCCGGCGAAGGCAAAGCCTCGGGCGAAAGCATCTCGCTATAATGCTTCGCCCCCGTTTGAATCAAACGCTCTTTTTCCTTCACGTCCTCCATCAATTGCATCTCGATCGGCTTGAGCAAAAACTGCACCTGATGCGGCAAATAACTGCCATGAAAGGCTTTCATCATTCATTCTCCTTAATGTTTGCGGCATTTGCGATTATCTGCCAAGCCCAATGCCAATCAATCCGCTCTTGTTCAAGACGCAGATGCTGGGCATAACGATTGTTTTTTAAGGTCTCATACAATGACTGCTCAGTCGGCATCAGCCCTTCAAATCCATCCGCGCTATGCGGTTTGTCTTCCCTACCCCATAAACTTTGATGCGCCAGCATAGTCGCTTCGTCCATTAAAATCGATTGCAAATGCGGCACATAAGTGCGTGCGCGGTGCAAAATCGCAAAACCGTGCGTATCGATATCGCCCCAATAATACACATACGCCTGTTTGAGCCAGACGATTTCCGCCAAGACATCTACCGCATAGCCCAAACCCATCATCACGACCGTCTGCCGCATATCCGTAAATGCCAAACCGGTTTGCACATTCTCCACGATAAAGACCCGCCGCGGCGCAATCGCCAATGCGGCAATTTCTGCCACCGGTGCCGAAATATCGCTTAAACCGCCGCACAGCCTGCGTAAATCCGCATCTAAAATACGCATACGCAAACGTGTCGGCGGGGCGAGCAAGCCCGTACAGGCATAGAAATCTTTTTCGTTCAAACCGCCGCGGATAGCCGACAAACAATCTACAATCAATCCCTTGCGACTTTCTAACCATTTGCTGTCCATGCCTGCAATCGGTAATTGGCGCGGATAAAGCGAAGCAGCCTCATGCCCAATCAGCCAAAGCAGCAAATGCTGCAAACGTAAAAAATCCTCATCACTATAGGAACTGAGCTTTTCAATATGTTTCGCTGCCACGCCGGCCAGCTGCCGCCATTGATTCACCAAGGATTGATAGCGCTTTCTCATGCTTTGCCAAGCCTCTGCCCGACCTATGGCGGCGGCAAGCGCTTCCGCTTGTGTGAATAGCAATTTTTCGGGCAATCTTTGCACGGACAAATGTTTCCATTGTTTTTGACTGTACCGCAACTCACCGCCGCCCTGCCATTTCTGCCAAGCTTGCAGCCAAGCGAGAAAACGCTGCATATCCTGCTGAGCCTTCTGCTCGCTCGGCAAGCCCAGCGATACGGAACATTCGCCAAATCCCTGCTGCAGCCATTGTCGATAATTCGCATCAAAGCGGCGGCGCAATATGTTCAGCACATCGTCTGGAAATTTCATTGCGCCGCATCCGCCGGCACATTCAGCCGCTGATGCGATTCGTCATAATCAATCAGCAAGACGGAAGAATATTTGCGTTCGGAAATATCGACAAAGCAAGCCCCGCCGATAAAGGGTTCCAACGTCATCACCGATTTCAAAGGCGTTGCCACAATCATCTGAAAGCCAAAATTAATGAAAATATTCATTGCCAAGGCGGTAAATTCATTATCCGCCTTATCAAAAGCCTCATCGAGCACCACAGGAGCATACATCGGCAAACCGTGATCATGCCCGCCTAATTGATAACGCAAAGCTGCCGCCAAACAGGTAGCCGCCAATTTTTGCCGCTGACCGCCCGATTTTGCCGCACCGCTGCGATGCGTTTCCAACACCTTTCCTGCCTCGTCATACTCAAGCCCGATAAATTCCACATGCAGGCGCACATCCAACATCAACTCGCGCCAACGCTTCGCCTCTGCTTCCGTGCCGGATAAGCGCTGCACGATTTTCTGCAAAATTAAAAACCGCGCCTCCGCCTCTTCGCGCGATTCCTGCACAAAAGCATGGCTTAATGCCTGCTGAATATCTTTTCTAAATTCCTTCACTTCGGGCAAATAGCGGTCTTTTACCTCAATTTTCAAAAAACTTTTTTCTCCGCCCTGCTGATTAAAAGGCACCTGCCCCAGACTCTCATTCACCAGCTCCATACGATGTAAAATATCCTTGCGCGCCTGCATTAAATAGCTGGACAAGGCGGCAAGATTCTGCTGACTCTGACTTTGCAGCAAATCAAAAAACCGCTGCTCATATTCCGGCAGACCGTCACTTTCCAAACGATTTAATTTATTGAAATAATCGCCGGCGCTCGCCAAGCTCGCATCCACATCGCCGGCTTCCGCCTGCCAACGCCGCTTAAATTCCGCAAAACATTCTTCAATAAAACGCTCATGACTATGAATCTGCTTAGTCTGCCCTTTGATGTCCTCGCTTAATTGCCGCTCAACCGCCAAAGTTACCTCAGACAAATTCTCTTGCGTCAGCTCTTCGGCAATCGATTGAAACCGCTCGGCAAGCGCCTCTTTTTCACGCGGGAGCAATGTAGCCAGTGCCTGAGTCTGTAAATGCTCTAATTGCTTTTGATATTTAGCCAAATCCTGTTCAATCTGCAAATAAGCCAACCGCGCTTGCTCCCAAAGCTCTTTGACCTTCTGATAGCGGCTGTGCTGCTGCTCAATCTCCGCTTCTAACGTCTGCAAATGCTGTGCATCTTGCCGCAGACGATCAATCTGCCGATTTAAGGCATCAATATGTTTTACCGCACTCGATACATCGACATCCTGCCAATTTAGCAGCATCAGACGATGACAATAACCCATGCGCTCTTCCTGCTGCTTTTTCTTTTTTTGCAGACCATCAATCGTTTGCTCAAGCGCTTCGATTTCCGCCTCAAGCTGATGCAATTGCTGCTGGTATAAAGCCAATTTCTCGCGATTATCAAAACCCAAGACCCATTGACGGCGCTCATTTAACGCATGACGGTCATCTTTTTCATGACGCATCTGATTATGTTTAATCTGCCCTTCTTGGGTAAGCGCACGTTCGACTTGGCGTAATGCCGCCAAATTCTCAACGCAGACATAATCGAAACGCTGCCGCAACTGCTGCTCCAGCCAATAACGATGCGGATGCTCTTTAATCTGCAATTTATGCAATACCGAATCCGTCGAGCGCAAAGAAGAAGGGCTTTTATCGACTCCGCTTAAGCGATAAAACACCAATCGCTGCCCTAATTGCCGCTCATTCACATATTTATTGACACCGGCATACTGCGCTTCATCTACCAACAAAGACAAAGCAAAACCGCGCAGCAAACGCTCGATTGCCCCACGCCAAGCAGCTTCTTGCGCTTTCACCTCCAAAAGCTCGCCGACAAAAGGAAACTGACTTTCATGCACATTCAAAGCCTCAGCCATCTCTCGGCGCAAAGTCAGCAGAGTTCTTGGAATATTGGAAGGCTGGCGCAGCATCTCCAGAATATCCGCCTGCAAAGAATCCCGCTCTTGCAAGGCTTGATTCAGCGCCTGCTTAAGCGCGATATAGCGCTCGTTTTCCGAATCATAACGAGCATTCCAGTCTTCTTTTTCTTGCTGTGCCGATACACTGAGCTGGGCAAATTCCTCTACCGTATTAGGAAAATGCCAATCCAAAGCCAGACAAATCTTCTGCAATTCCGCCGATTGCTGCACCCGTTTATCCCGTTTGTCTTCCCAATCCCTGCACGCCTGCTCCAAATGCCTGAGCTCGCTGCCGCCTGCCGCCAAATGCTGCAATCTGAGATTTTCCAGCAATACTTCCTGATGATTTTTCTCCTGCTCCGCCTGCTGCTGCACATGCTGCTGATGATGCTGCCGCTTCATCAAACGCTCAATCGCTTCGCCCAACAATTGCCGACGACAATGATTGCTATAAATATCAATTCCTTGCTTTAATTGCTCATGATAGCTGCGCAAAGATTGCAGATAAACATATTCCTGATGCGCCTGAGCTGAGGGACGCAATACCGCAATCTGCTCACGCGCATCCACCACCGCCCGATACGCCGCATTCAACTCGGCGAATTCATTGACCAAACGCTGCGCCACCGCAAATGTTTGCGGTTTATCCAGCATAAAATCGCGCAAAAACACATTTAAATCGCCTAAATTCTTCGCCGACTGCGTTTTATGCAGCAAGCGCAAAGCCATCTCGCTCTCTATGCCCAATAAATGGCGAAACCTTTCTGCGTAAGCGCTGAACTCTTCGCGAATAAAAGCCTGCGAAAAAGTTTGCTTAAGTTTGCGGAGATCAAAATTACTCTCTGCAAAACTCTGCAAAGCCCGCAAATCAAAATCGCCCTCGCTAATCAAATACACGCGCCGCACATCGGTATTGCTATTGCTATTGCCGCGCAGCCAAAAAATCTGCACCAAGACCACCACGCGTCCCGAAGGATTTTCATAACGCAAAGCCAAAGCGCTCCAAGTCGTTCCTGTGCGCAAATAACGCGTGGCAATTTCCCCCGAATCATCGTCTTTTTGCTCCGACCATGCTCCGCGCACATAGCTCAACACATTCCGATCATGACCGCTGCGCGCCATTTCACGCGCGGCAGCATTAAAATCCAGCCAACGCGGCGGCACAAGCAAAGCCGAAATCGCATCTAATAAAGTGGATTTTCCAGCCCCGGAACGCCCGACAAATAAAAAACCTTTCTCGCTTATCGGAATATGATGCAGGCCATGAAAAGTGCCCCAATGATAGACCTGCAAAGCGCGCATTCTAAATTGCTCGGTCTCAAACAAAGACAAATTATAATCCGCACTACTCATCCGCATCCTCCTGCGCCTCAAACACCGGCGCTTGATGTGCGGCAATGTGCCGATATTGCCGCGTCAACTCTTGAACCTCTTCCGCTGAAAAGAGCAATTTCAACACCGGCGAAATTTCAAAACGCCCTTCGCTATTGCGAATTTTTTGCAAAATATTCGGTTTTTTCATTTTTTCTATCGCTGCCTGTATGCGTCTGAGAAACAAAGCCCGATCCGTATTGCCGCTGCGCTCAAAAGCCATGAAATATTCCATAATCTCATTTTCGGACACCACCGCCCGCCGCCCCTGCGCCTGCGCTTGAATCAATTGCTGACGCAAAAACAAAAGCAAGACGGAAGCCTCGAAATTCAAAGGCAGACTTTTCAACATTCGCGGCGCCTCCAACTCTTGCGTATCCGCCTGACGTACAAAAGCAATTTGTGATGACGCATCAATAATCAACTCTAAAAACAAAGCCGATAAATAACGGCGGATATTCTCTTCATCTTGCAGCAATGCCTGCCATAATCTGCCATGATAACGCGCATCCAATGCCGGCCCCTGCAACAACTGAATTAAAGCGCGGCGGCTTTCCAAACACAAATCTCCCGTATCACCGACATATAGCGGCTCAATTGCCTGCTCTTCAGAATCCATGCTTATCTCTCACAAAAAACAATTTATCAATCCTTGCCCTGCGCAACAGACCATCTTGCCCCTGCCATTGCACCATTTCCGTCTCCTGCGTCTTAATTCCATCACGACTGGCCAAAGACAATAAGCCGAGCACGCTGCCCAAGCCTTGAGTTGCCGGAAAATCCTCCAAAACCTGCGCAACCGATGCCTGCGAATGCTTGAGCAACACCTGACGCACATTCTCCTGCAAACGGCGATAATCAATCTCAGATTGCGCCAGCAAATTGCCGACTGCCACCAAATCCACCGTCGCCGCTTCCGCCTCCTGCATCGCCGCAGGATCAGCCTGCTGACTGGGATCATATAAGCGCCATTGGGAAAGAGAATGCACCGCACTGCTACTTAAATGCAAGTGATAATTCAACTGCTGCCTAGCGCGCGCCTTATCTTTTACCGCCAAAGCCGCCAACTGCGCCTCACGCAAAAGCGTATTCAAGCGGCGAAACTCCAAATATTCACGACTTTGCACAAAATGACGCAAACTACCGGCAAAATTACTCAACACATCATGCACCACGCCGCCCTGTTCTAATAAGACCTTCGTCAAATTCAATAAAAATTGTCGCTCACGGCTCGTTAACTCGCGTACGAAATGGCGCGACATAATCTCCTCAAGCGCCGATTCCAAAGTACTGGACTGCTCCTGATCAATCAGCAAACGCCAAAACGCTGCGAAAGTCTTGCCCGCCTCGCTCTCGCTAATCACATCCATGCCCGCAAATAAAGCCTCTAAGACTTCGCCACGATTCGCCTCTTCTAAAATCTTTTCACGCAAATCGCGATTGAGCTGCTCAAACTCATCGCGCACACGGCGAAAATCACCTAACAATTCATCAGCCAAACTAATAATCTCGCGACAACGCTCAACAGCGCGATCCTTGGGCATCACCCGCAACTGCCCTTGCTCAATCGCGGCAATTTCCTGATCAATCCGCGTCCGTTCCTTCAGCAAACGATCAATACGGCGGAATTTATCCTTATCCGTATCCTGCGCCAAATCCTGCAATTGCGAAATCACTACCGACAAACGGCTTTCCGTTGCCCTTGCATGCGGTTGCAGCAAACCCATCACAAAACGGATCGCGTTTATTCCGGCACCGGATAATTCATACACCTCTTCCGCCGCACCTTCGGGAAAAGAACGTAATAAATACCCCTCCGCCAGCCAAGCACTTAAATACAACTGAGCCGTTTGCGGCAAATCCTCCCCCTGCGCACGCAGCAAAGCCAAATCTCGATCAAAACGCTCCAGCAAAACCGAAGCCGGCAAACTGCGCTCATTATCGTATAAATACGTCTGCAATAAAGCGATAATCACAGGCGCATGATGCGCCGCCAATAAACGCCACACCGCCTGCGTGCGCAAACGCTGATAATGAGCAAGGGTTTTCGCCGCCTTCATAGCATCTCCGAAAATATATTCACCATCTAAAAACAGACAAGCGCCGTGCGCCGCATAAAGCCGGCGACAACACGCTTTACATCATTATAAGCCAAGGCTACAATCGGCTGCTACCGTCTCAATTTCAAGGAGAAAACATGCGCCGTTTACCCGTTTATTTATTGGTCGATACCTCAGGTTCCATGCATGGCGAAGCGATTGAAGCCGTGCGCAACGGACTGCAAGTATTAGTCTCCGCCCTGCGCCAAGATCCCTATGCGCTGGAAACCGCCTATTTATCCGTCATCGCCTTTAACAGCGAAGCGCGCCAACTCACACCGCTTACCGAACTGATGAGCTTTCAGGTGCCGGATATTCAAGCCAGCGGCACTACCGCGCTCGGCGGCGCATTAAGCCTGTTGGCGGATTGCATCGAACGCGAAGTCGTCAAAGGCAATGCCGAAACCAAAGGCGATTGGAAACCCGTTATCTTTCTGCTCTCGGACGGCTCGCCTACCGATAATCTGCAAAGCGGCATCGAGGCTTTGAAACGCGTCAAAACCGGTACTTTCGTCGCCTGCGCGGCAGGTTCTGCGGCAGACAGCAACACCTTAAAGCAAATTACCGAAACCGTTGTATCCCTCGACACCGCCGACGCCACTTCCATCAAGAGCTTCTTCAAATGGGTCTCCTCCTCAATCTCCGTCTCCAGCCAAAAAATCGAGCTGGGCAAAGAGCCGAACGGCTTAGACGAACTGCCGCCTCCGCCGCCGGAATTGAATGTGGTTTTATAATCCCCCGCCACCGCCTTTGTCGCGGTGGCATTTGATACTAAATAAATGAAAAAATTAAATGATAGAATTAATAGGAAATTGGACAAAAGGTTTTGCATTGGATTACCACATGCAAAACAGCATTTTTCTTGGATACAGCGAACAAGGTCATCCGCAATTTGAAAGCAAACGCAGTATGATTGGCGAATGGCTTTTCCAACTCAAATATCGTAATCAAACACAAAATGCCAAATTACTTGCCGATTGTATTATTCATAATTTTTCAGGTTTAGAGACGATTGACGTGATTGTGCCGGCGCCATTTACGCAAGAGCGAATCAATCAACCTGTTCCGTTGATTGCACAAGCATTAAGCAACAGCTTAAACATTCCCTATCATCCGATTTTACGAAAATCAAATAACCATACAGCACTGAAAAACATTCAAGACAAAGCGCAAAAATTAGCCATTTTAAAAAACAGCATTACAATTGATGATATTGATTTAAGCAGTAGAAAAATTCTTTTATTAGACGATTTATTTGATAGCGGCGCAACATTGGAAGTGTCCACCGAAAAATTATTTACTCAACATGCAAAACATGTATTTACAATTACATTAACCAAAACAAAAGGATAAATTATGTCAATTATCTTTTTTTCAGGTTCTAGAAGCATCACCCGGCTAAATGCGGATATCCGCCAACGAATTATAAATAATGTAATTAAAAATCAATTTGACATTGTACTCGGCGATGCCAACGGCGCAGATAAGGCTTTTCAAAAATTATTTGCAGAACAACGCTATGATAAAGTGCAAATTTTTTGTTCTGGGACAACATTTCGCAATAATTTAGGAAATTGGCAGGTTAACTTTGTACCATCTAATCAAAAAGGTAGAGATTTTTACACAGAAAAAGATAAGAAAATGGCGACAATTGCCGATTATGGATTTATTCTATGGGATGGCGAGAGCATCGGATCTTTAAACAACATCTCGGAATTGTTGAATCATAAAAACCCCTCTCTCATTTACCACTCGCCCAACAAACAATTTTTAGATATAAAATCTTTTAAAGATTTAAAAAACATTATTGACTACCAAAACAAAAACTTAATCAATAATATTTTAAAAAAAGGCAATCTTTACTTAAAGCAACTGATAACACCACAATTTAGTTTAATTTAAATATTGATAATTATGTCCAGACGATTACTCACTTATATCTGCATCGACACCTCTGGCTCGATGCGCGGCGAGCCGATTGAGGCGGTCAATAACGGTTTGGCGGCGCTGATGGCGGCGCTCAGACAAAATCCCTATGCGCTGGAAAGCGTGCATTTAAGCGTGATTACCTTCGACAGCCACATCAAAGAAGTGCTGCCCATGACCGCTTTGGAACAAGTCGTCATGCCCGAAATCGTCTGCCCCGAAAGCGGCGCGACTTTTTTAGGCGCCGTGCTTGAACACGTCATTGCCGCCGTGCAGCGCGACCGCATTGTCGGCACCGCCGAGCAAAAAGGCGATTGGCGCCCCATCCTGATTGTGCTGACCGACGGCAAGCCCACGGATTTGCTGGTCTATAGCGAAGCCCTTGCGCCGCTGAAAGCGCTCGGCTTCGGCAATATCGTTGCCTGCGCGGCAGGCCCGAAAGCTGATGTCAGCTATTTAAAACAATTGACCGACACCGTGGTTTCCCTTGATACCATGGATGCCGCCTCATTCGGCAAATTCTTCCAATGGGTATCCGCCGCCATCTCGGGCAGCAGCGTCAGCGTGGGCAATCCCAATGCCGATAATCATCTGCCGCCGCCACCGCCAGAAATCAATATCGTCCTGTAATCACTTATCGGAGAACCCCCTATGCAAACCCTAGTCGCCGGCGCAAACGCCAATTTATCCGCCTCTTCTCTGCTCATCCGCATAGACAGCGGCGCCAATATCGATATCGCCGCCTACCGCCTTGCCGCCACGCAAAAAGTGCGCGGCGACGGCGATATGATTTTCTACGGACAAACACAATCCGATGACGGCAGCGTCCGTTTTTCGGGCAATGAACGCCGCGGCGAATTCAGCCTCGATTTAGCCGCGCAACCTGCCGCCATCGAGCGCATCGCCATTGCCTTTTCTGCCGACCTGCCCGTCTCACAACTAGGCAGCGTATCGCTGACAGTATTAGAAAACGGCAGCCCCACTTTGCAATGCCCTGTAGAATTAAGCCACAGAACGGAAAAAGCCCTGATTTTGGGCGAATGCTACCGCCGCAACGGACAATGGAAATTCCGCTTTGTCGCGCAAGGCTTTAACGGCGGACTCAAGCCCCTATCCGAACATTTCGGCGTGGAAATCAGCGATGATACCCCTGCGCCCAATCCGCCGCCCGCCCCCAGCTCGACGGCTAATCCACGCCTCAATTTGCAAAAAATCACTTTAGATAAGGCGAAATCTTCTTTAACGCTGGAGAAAAAAGCCGATTTCGGAAAAATCCGCATCAATCTGAATTGGCAACGCGGCGATGCAAAAACGCAAGGCAGCGGTTTTCTCAAATCGCTTTTAGGCGGCAGTCAAGGCATTGATTTGGATTTGGGCGCTTTTGTGCGGCTGAAAAACGGACAGCAAGACTGCGTGCAGGCTTTGGGCGGCAATTTCGGCAGTTTGAGTCAGGCGCCTTTTGTGCATTTGCGCGGTGATGACCGCACGGGCGATGTGGCAGAGGGCGAGTGGTTAGACGTAAACGGCGCACAATGGCAGCAGATAGATGAAGTGCTGATTTATGCCTTTATTTATCAGGGCGTTCCGAATTGGGACGCGACCGACGGCGTCGTAACCCTATATGTGCAAGGGCAGGAAATCGAAACCCGCCTGACCGACGGCAATGCACGCCACCCGATGTGCGGCATTGCGCGCTTGGTCAATCAAGGCGGCGCGATTCACGTCGAGCGGATTAACCGCTATTTCAGCGGACACAAAGAGCTCGACCAAGCCTTCGGCTGGGGCTTCCGCTGGCAGGCGGGCAGGAAATAATTATCGGATTAGCCGCAGGAGAAGGAATGACATGCGCCGCTTACCTATTTTTTTAGTCATCGATGTCTCGGAAAGCATGATTGGTACGCCGCTGCGCGCCATGCAGGAAGGCATTTCCCGTTTAATCAGCGAATTACGCACAGACCCGCATGCCTTGGAAACCGTGCATCTATCCGTGATTGCTTTTGCCGGAGTGGCGAAAACCTTGGCGCCCTTAGTGGAATTATTCGCTTTCTATCCGCCGCGTTTGCCGATTGGCGCCGGCACTTCAATCGGCGCGGCGCTCAATCATTTGATGGATGAGATTGACCGCCAAGTGCAGCGCAGCAGCAAAGAACAGAAAGGCGATTGGAAACCGGTGGTGTATTTCCTGTCGGACGGACGCGCGACCGACAATCCGAACGCCGCCATTGCGCGTTGGCAGCAGCATTATCAGCAGCGGGCGACCCTAATCAGCATCGGCATCGGGCAATATGCGGATTTGAGCGTCCTGCAAAGCATCAGCAGCCACAGTCTGCGCCTTGAAAACAGCGATGAAAAAAGCCTGAAAAGTTTTATCGACTGGATTACCCAATCCATTTCCAGCCAAAGCCGCAGCTTAGGCATAGACGCGCCTCTGTCTTTGCATAAAAAGGACGAGAGTTTTGCCCTGTCTTTGGTCAAAGAATTGGAAGAAGCCGCTGCGCTTGATGAGAACTATGTGATTATCAGCGGCTTATGCAGCAAATCCAAATTGCCTTATTTGATGAAATACGAGCGCATGCCCGATATTGCCGACATTCCCTTTTTCAAAAACCAATCGCCGCAAGTCTATCGCTACACCGGCGTATTCCCTGTGGAAGCCGATTATACCGAGTGGTCGGATACGCGCCTCAACGCCAACACCATTGCCGCCTCGCATTTGGAAGGCGGCGGCGGTTGTCCGCATTGCGGCGCGGCTTATGCTTTGGCGACTTGCAGCTGCGGACAGATACTGTGCGTAGAGGGCGACGGCGAAGTCGTCTGCCCCGGCTGTCAGCAAACCATTTACATGGGCAGCGCCGAAGGCGATTTCGACATTGCCCGCTCGCGAGGTTAAACATGGATACCCAAGCTCTCAAACACGCGCTTAATCAATTGCTCGATTCCGCACAATTCGCCACTTTTGCCGCCGAACACGCGGCATTGCTCGCCGAAGTGCAGACGGCTTGGCAGCAATTTCAGCAAGCGCAGACTACTGCCCCGCCCGCTGATGACGACAGCGGCAGTTTGGACTCACCGAAGCAGGAAAGCACAATTGCCGCCGATGTATCGCTTCTGATGCCGTTTACATCCGAACAAGAGGCACACCATTCTGCTGACTTACTCGAAGCGCTCGATAAGGCAGCCCTGCCCGCCGAACCTTTGCTCATTACCGAAGCGGCAAATCCTGAACCCGAAGCCATGCTCGGCAATACTTCCCATCAAAACCAATACAGCCCCGATACTATGCCGATTCATCCCAGCAAAGCCACCGCTCCGCCGCCCGCCGCCCAATCTATCCGCAGCCTCAATTTGCTGCACAATGCCCAAGAAGGCAAAGCCTATGAAAGCCGCCTGAGTGCGGACATCATCGACGTACAATTCCGCCCCGATTGCGGCTTACTATGGGACGACGAAGAGCACCGCATACACGGCAGCCCCAACCTCAGCGGCGACGTGCAGGTAGATTTTTATTTCGCTGACCGCCGCCAAGCGCAGCAAAAGCTCTACATCAATCCCAATCCGCAAAGCCTGTGGAAAAACCTGCCCAGCGACCCGCAGGGTAAATTCGCCAAAACAGACAGCGCCCATGCCGAATTCGACACTGCCGCCGCCGCCCTGCTTGCCGCGCGCCTGCGCGGACGCTCGCATGCCCACGTCGGCAGCTTCTGCGATGACGACATCGCCTTTGCCTATTTCGAGGCGCAAGACATCTATCTGCTGACGGTTTCCGACGGCGCCGGCAGCGCCGCCTTCTCGCGCGAAGGCTCGCGTTTGGCGGTCAATGCCGTGCGAGACAGCATCGGCAAACTGCTGGCAGATACCCAACAAAATTATCACCGCTTGGCGGAAATGGACAATCGGCAACGCCAAGCCACCGCCGAAGCCCTGATTACCGTCGCCGCCTATCAAGCCCTTGCCGCGCATCATCAAGCCCTTGACGAAGAAGTCAGCCTCAAAAGTCTGTCCTGCACCCTCTTAATCGCGCTGGTTTTGCCGCTGCAAGAAGGCGGATTTTTAAGCCTCAGCTATTGGGTCGGCGACGGTGCCATCGGCATTTACCACCCCGAAACGCAGGAAATTGTCTTGATGGGCGAAAGCGATTCGGGCGCCTATTCGGGCGAAACCCGTTTTTTAGCCGCCGAATACGTGCAAGGCACCGGCTTGCAGCAGCGCATTTACCGCCACATCAGTAAGGAATTGCCGCTGCTGTTGCTCATGAGCGACGGCGTTTCCGACCCCAAATTTGAAACCGAAGCCCAGCTTACCCAAGCCGAACATTGGCAGGCATTGTGGCAGGAACTGCAAACGCCGCTGCAAGCCGAGCATCGCGCCGCCGCCCTTGAAGAATGGCTGCATTTCTGGTCGCCCGGCAATCATGACGACCGCAGCATCGCCCTGCTTGTTCCCAAGCGCTACCTCGCCGCCACAGGAGATACGGCATGAGCAATATCGTTACGCTGACCGCCAGCAACGGCGAAACCATTCAATTTATCAACGAAATCAAAGCACAGGGCGGCATGAAAGACGTAATGTTCGCCCCCGACAAAAGCTATGTCGTGGCGTTTTTCCGCGACAAACCCGATGCGGCGATGCGCGAAAGACTGGAGATGATTACAGGACGCTACCGCGAGCGCATTTTCAATCAGGCCGGCGGCGACTATCTGCAAAACCTCTATTGCTGGCCGACCGCGGTGGTCGAGTATGAAGGACGCTTGGGCGTGGTTTCGCCTTTTTACCGCTCCTGCTTTTTCTTTGAGCACGGCAGCCGCAACAACGACATGCTCGGCATCAAAGGCAAGGACAAAGACGGCAAATGGTTCGCCAGCGCCAACAATCGGCAAAAATTTTTAGACGAACGCGAATTAGGCGATTGGATGCGGCACATCAAAGTCTGCATTATGCTGGCGCGCGCGGTACGCCGCATGCACATGGCGGGCTTAAGCCACAGCGATTTGGGCTATAAAAACTGCCTCATCGACCCCATCACGGGGCAAGCCTGCCTGATTGACATCGACGGCTTGGTCGTGCCGGGCGTGCATCCGCCCACCGTAGTCGGCACGCCGGATTTCATCGCCCCCGAAGTCGTGGCGACCGCGCATTTATCCAAAGACGATCCGATGCGCAAACTGCCCAGCCGCACCACCGATTTACACGCTTTGGCGGTGCTGATTTACATGTACCTGCTCTACCGCCACCCCCTGCGCGGCGACAAAATCCACGACCCCGACGACAGCCAGCGCGACGAAGAACTGAGCATGGGCGAAAAAGCCCTATTTGTCGAACACCCCACAGACAGCAGCAACCGCATTAAAAGCAAGCACTTGAAACCTAGCGAACTGCCTTGGAAAGACACCGCCAAAATCCCCTACAGCGTCTGCGGGCCCTATATCGCCAAACTCTTCGAACGCGCCTTTATCGACGGTCTGCATCAGCCCGCCCTGCGCCCGACCGCCGACGAATGGGAAAACGCCCTGATTAAAACCGTGGATTTGCTTCAGCCCTGCGCCAATCCGCGCTGCGAACAGAAATGGTATGCCTTCGACAACAGCCGCCAACCGCATTGCCCCTTCTGCGGCACCGCGCATCAAGGCAAACTGCCGGTCTTAAACCTCTATTGCGCCGCGCCCAACGGCAGCTATCGTCCCGATAATCACCGCATCATGGTCTATAGCGGGCAATCGCTGTTCAAATGGCATGCTGACAGCAACATCTTCCCCAATGAAAAAATCAGCGCCCAAGATGCCAAACGCATCGGCTATTTTGTGCTGCATCAGGGCGATTGGTGGCTGGTCAATGAAGGGTTGCCCGAGCTCTATGACGTCGGCAATAAAAGCGCGGTTGCCATCGGCGATAAAGTCAAACTCACAGACAATGCCCAAATCCTCTTGCAAAAAGGACAGGGCGGACGCCTGATCATGGTGCAAATGGCAGGACGGTAAGTTATTTTGTTATGACGTGCATGTTTTAATGCTGGGGTGAAAATCCCTACAGAGCGTAGTTACCAACGAATCTAATAGCGACTCGCAAGTTTTAGATGGTGACATCTAGGAGAGAGAAAGCAATAGCGAAATAGTAGTAACAACGAATAGTGAGAAGTCAGCAGAATCCATAGTAGCGAAGAAGTTTCTGTAATGGAAATGGAGCGAAGGGAGGAACGATATTTATTGTAATATTTGAAAAGGATGCACTATGACTTGATGGAACACAAGGAATGACATATTCATCTCTTAAGGTTCAGATACAAAAAGAAAAAAGGAAATTCCATCAAGGAATCAGAAAAGAAGAAACTAACATTAATAACAATAATATAGATGATAAGATTATCAGAAGTATTTTTGATATTTCACGAAAATAGACTTGACAAGAAGAACAACTAGTAATATTATAAACACATCAAAAGAAATTGATGTGAGGGACTTTTATGAACAGAGATTTAGTAAAAACTGCAAAGATATTTAAAGCCTTCTCAGTGGCGATTCGCCTAGAGATATTAGATTTATTAAAAAATGGAGAAGAATGTGCCTGTAACCTACTAGAAGAACTAGATTTAACACAATCAGGCTTGTCATACCATATGAAAATATTGATAGAGTCAGGAATTGTTACAGCAAGAGAAGATGGAAAGTGGGTTTACTACACTATATCTGAACAAGGAAGACAAAAAATAATACAGATGTTTTTGGAATCCACAGCAAGAAATTAGTTACCCTTAAGGGTAACTAAAAAAATGTTTATCATATCAAAAAGAATTGATGTATAAATAAAAATTAATTCAAAAAATTGAAGATAGGGTGTAAAAAATGAGAAGAATGTCAATTTATGAACCAGCTATGTGTTGTGATACAGGTGTCTGCGGAGTTAATGTAGATCCTGAACTCGTACGTATTTCAAGAGTAATTAATATCTTGAAGAAAAATGGTATCACTATTGAAAGATACAATTTATCTAGTGAGCCAATGGCATTTGTCAATAATAAGAAGGTAAAAGATGCTTTGGATAAAAATGGAGCCGATAATCTGCCCTTAATCCTTGTGGACGACGATATCGTCATAGAAGGAAGATATCCAAAAAATGAAGAAATAATGGAACTTTTACAAATTTCTAAAGATTATCTTGAAAGTAGTGAGGATAAAGAAGCAAATCAAGGGTGTTGTGGAAGTAACAGCTCTTGTTGCTAAGGGGGATTTATTATGAAAGAATTTAATATTGAAGATATAAAACTAACTAAATATCTATTTTTCACAGGCAAGGGTGGTGTTGGTAAAACATCTACAGCTTGTGCAACAGCAGTTAATTTAGCAGATGAAGGAAAGAAAGTACTACTTATTAGTACAGACCCTGCTTCAAATCTGCAAGATGTTTTTGAAACAGAATTAGACGGTAATGCAAAACTAATTAAAGGAGTAGATAATCTAGAAGTAATCAATCTAGATCCATTGGAAGCGGCACATAACTATAAAGAAAGTGTAGTAGGACCTTTTAGGGGCAAATTGCCTGATTCTGTTATTGAGAATATGGAAGAACAGCTATCTGGATCTTGTACAGTAGAGATTGCTGCCTTTAATGAGTTTTCTAACTTCATTACAAATTCTAAGCTCAATACAGACTATGACCATATTATATTTGATACAGCACCTACAGGTCATACCCTTAGAATGTTACAGCTTCCTTCTGCTTGGACTGATTTTATCAGTGAAAGCACACATGGAGCATCCTGTTTAGGACAGTTATCAGGATTAGAGGCTAAAAAAGAAACCTATAAAAAAGCAGTTGAAAATTTATCAGATGAGAATTTAACAACCCTAGTATTGGTTACAAGGCCTGATAAAACACCACTTAATGAGGTAGCCAGAGCATCAAAAGAGCTATCTGAGATTGGTGTAAAAAATCAAATATTAGTGATTAATGGTCTTTTAGAAAAATATGATGATGACTTATCTGAAAGTATATATAAGAAACAACAATCAGCCCTTGAAAATATGCCAGATATGTTAAATGACTTTGATACCTATACGATTGCCTTAAGATCATATAACATTACTGGAATTGACTCCATAAGAAATCTTCTTAAGAAAGATCAAATAAATGAACAAAAAGTTGAAGTAAAAGGCAAACTCTTTAATTTAGATGATGTTGTTAATGATCTTGTAAGAAACAATAGAAAAGTAATCTTTACTATGGGCAAGGGTGGTGTAGGAAAGACTACTATTGCATCTTCTATTGCCCTCAAGCTAAGCAAACTTGGTAAAAAGGTACACCTAGCTACAACAGATCCTGCTGACCATATAAAATATATGATAGATAGTTCAAGTGGAATATCTATGAGTCATATTGATGAAAAAGAAGAATTAAAAAAATATCAAGATGAAGTACTTGAAAATGCAAGAAAAACAATGAGTGATGATGATATAGCTTACATTGAAGAAGATTTAAGATCACCATGTACACAGGAAATAGCTGTATTTAGAGCTTTTGCAGAGCTAGTGGAAAAAGCAGACGATGAAATAGTGGTAATTGATACTGCTCCTACCGGTCATACCTTGTTACTTTTAGATTCAACTCAAAGTTATCATCAAGAAGTTGAAAGAACACAAGGACAAATACCTGAATCTGTAAAAAAATTGTTACCTAGATTAAGGGGAGAGGAAACAGAAGTATTAATCCTTAGCTTGGCGGAGGCTACTCCATTTTATGAAGCATATAGACTAGAAGAAGATCTAAAAAGAGCATCAATTCATACAAATTGGTGGCTTGTTAATTCATCCCTATATAAAGCAAATCCTAGCAACAAGATGTTATCAGCTAAAGCAAATGAAGAAGTTAAGTGGATTAACAAGATATTAGATCATAATTCAGGAAAACTAGCCGTCGTTGAATGGACAAAAGAAGACCTTCACGGAGATAAACTTTATGATATATAGGAGGAAAAATGAAGAAAACTAAAGTTGCCTTTGTGTGTGTTCACAATTCATGTAGAAGTCAAATCGCTGAAGCACTGACAAAAAAATTCGCTGGAGATTCTATAGAGGTATATTCTGCAGGGACAGAATTAAAGGATCAAATTAATCAGGATGCAGTAAGGCTTGTCAAGAAAATGTATGGAGTTGATATGGAAGAGACTCAAAAGCCAAAACTTTTAAATGATATTCCTGAAGTTGATTACCTAATTACAATGGGATGTAATGTTGTTTGTCCAATACTACCTTACACTGTTAAAAAAGATGATTGGGGACTTGACGATCCTAGTGGAAAAAATGATGAAGAGTTTATAAAAACTATTAAGGAGATTGAAAGTAAGGTTCATAAATTAATTGAGGAAGTTGAGGCAAATTAAGAATGAAGAAAACAAATGATATTGGTTTTTTTGAGAAAAACCTGACTTTTTGGGTGTTAATTTGTATGGTAATAGGCATATTTATTGGGAACTATTTTCCTGCTATTCCAGATTGGTTAGGAAAATTTGAGTTCTACAACGTGTCTATACCAACAACAATTTTACTTTGGATAATGATTTATCCAATGATGTTGAAAATTGATTTTAAGAGTATAAAAGACATAGGAAAAAATCCTAAGGGTCTATTTATTACATGGTTTATAAATTGGATCATTAAGCCACTCACCATGTATTTAATCGCTTCCTTATTTTTCTTTATTATTTATAAAGGATTTATTAATAAGGAATTGGCATCAGAATATTTAGCTGGGGCGGTTTTACTGGGAGCTGCACCATGTACCGCAATGGTATTTGTATGGAGCAAGTTAACAAGAGGTGATAGTGGTTATACCTTAGTACAGGTAGCGAGTAACGACCTAATAATTTTGGTTGCATATATACCAATTGTGAGCTTCTTATTAAAGGTTGGAGATATAAATATTCCATGGGGAACACTTTTATTGTCCATTGTATTATTTATTGTCGTTCCTCTTATTTTAAGCATGGTAACTAGAAGTATAATCATTAAAAATAAAGGGGAAGACTACCTAAATAAAACTTTTATCCCTGCATTTGATAAATACACTATGGTGGGATTATTGTTGACGTTGATTATGATATTTTCATTTCAAGGACAGAAGATATTGGATCAGCCATTAAATATTATCCTTATAGCAATTCCTTTGATAATTCAAACTTTGTTTATATTTGCAATAACATTTTTCATGGCATATTTAGCAAAGCTACCATATTCAATTGCAGCTCCATGTAGTATGATTGGTGCATCTAACTTTTTTGAGCTGTCCGTTGCAGTTGCTATATCTCTATTTGGTTTATCATCAGGAGCTACGTTAACAACTGTAGTAGGCGTTCTGGTTGAGGTTCCTGTTATGTTAGCATTGGTAAAGATTGCCAATTCTATGGAAAATAAATTTAATCATTGAATATGAGTTAAAACTGCTAACAACAATCAAGTAGTGTTAATTTACAAAATGCTAGATTAGATATATGCACTAAATGTCCTAGAATGTCCACCTATAGTCTGTGGTACTATATAATCAGCAAGAAATATAATATAAGCCTTGGAGGGAAACCTTCAGGGCTTTTCTTATGCCCATTAGGAGATGGAAGGATTGCCAAGAAAGCCAAAGCGATCCTGCTCTTATCCAGGATGCCTTAATCTAGTGGATGGTAGGTTTTGCACGGAATACCAAAAGAAGAGAACAAACGCTCCTAATGATTTGGCAAATAATTATTTAGCGTGGGCTGTTTTGCTCGGAGTTGCGCCATGTATCGCTATGGTTTTTGCGTGGTCGACTCTTACAAAGGGTGGCCCTGCTTGCATTGTAAGTGTTCTTACTGAAGTACCGCTTATGTTATTTTTAGTAAATATTGCTAACAATATAATAGACTGATTTTTAGAAAATTAAGAATCTTAAATTCAAGGAGGTTATAGATGTGGAATTTTATTCAAAATCAAATTCCGGGATGCTGTTGATTTATAATGAATCAATTAGTGTACATATTCCCACATACGAGGCTTTTAGAAAGGAATTAAAGTTTGACCATACTGACCACTCAAGCCATGTGGAGAGCATGGTATTGATGACAAGAAAATAGAATAACAAGCTATAAAAGTGCTGAAATCAATGGCTTTTAGGATTTTAGAAGAAATCTTAAAAGCCATTTTTCTATTAGAAAAACACCATGTAGAAACATATTAATAGTAAAAAATGTAGGGTGTGTAGACAGGATAGATATTAGGACTTGACAAGTGAAATAATTAGTAAAAATATCAGATATCACAGCTTTTGTGAACGCTGAAGATTACCTAAAAATGCCATAGAAGGTAAACATTGAAGCCTTTGTAAGGCTATCAGATAAAGAAAGAGATATCTATGAGAACTTAAAACAAATGAAGACCTTAAAGAATGAAATCAAGGTAAAATTCCTGTAGCCATTACCCATCCAGCATCTGCTGGTCATGGACTTAATCTACAAGGTGGATATGATTAGTACACAGTTCAGAAAAGAATGAATGAGATGGTTCAATATTAAATAAATGATATTTGGCATATCTAATTTTATATAATTTCAATCTCTATAGTTTGCGTGGATATCTATCAGCATACTTGATAAAATCCGAATATTATACTATAGCTAATATTAAAAGGAAAGGTGGGAAAATTGTGAAGTTATTTCTTTTTCAAGGCTTGGTATATAATGCGCGCCAACAGCCGCCGCTCTGACGGCTGCCTTTTTCACCCCTCTTTACAGGATATTTATGAACGAGACTTTAGCGAGCACAAACAATGCTCTACCCTCACTCGGTTTTCCGATTGAAACCGTCTTAATCTTCGCGATTTTTTCCATCGGCGCCATCATCGTGGATTTATACGCCCACCGCGATGACAAACCCCTGTCCCTGAAAAGCGCCTCCATCTGGTCGGTTTTCTGGATTTTGGTATCGATTGCCTTCGGCCTCTATCTCTGGATGCACCACGGCAGCGCCTATGCCAGCCTCTTCTTTACCGGCTATGCGCTGGAAAAAGTGCTGTCGGTGGATAATCTCTTCGTCATGATGGCGATCTTCACATGGTTTAAAGTGCCGGACGGCTACCGCCACCGCGTATTGTATTGGGGCATTATCGGCGCCATCGCCTTCCGTATGGTCTTTGTGGCAATCGGCACAGGTTTGCTTGCCCTCGGACCTTATGTAGAACTGATTTTCGCCGTCGTCGTGGCATGGACCGCCGTGATGATGCTTAAAAGCGGCGAAGAAGAGGAAGAAAACGAAGACTATTCCGAGCATTTGGCCTATCGCTGGGTGCATAAATACTTCCCCGTCTGGCCGCGCCTGCATGGACATAACTTCTTCCTCAATAGCGAAGAACTCGCCGCCGCGCGCGCCAAGCACCCCGACGTACATTTAGAGTTGGCAGGCGAAGCCCTCAAACACCCTGAAAACAGCCATCCGCATCCGCTGAAAAAAGGCACATGGGTCGCCACGCCGCTCTTTTTATGCTTGGCGGTCATCGAATTATCAGACGTGATGTTCGCCTTCGACTCCGTGCCGGCGGTGATTGCGGTTTCTAAAGAACCCCTGATTGTCTATAGCGCGATGATGTTTGCTATTTTGGGTCTGCGTACCATGTATTTCGTTTTGGAAGCGCTCAAAGGCTATTTGGTGCATTTGGAAAAAGCGGTGATTGTGCTGCTCTTCTTTATCGCCTTTAAGCTCGGCTTATCCGCGACGAACCACATCTTCCATCACGGCTGGGACATCTCGCCCAATGCGTCTTTGATTGTGGTCTTAGTCGTTCTAGCCATCGGCATTGCCGCTTCATTTATTTTCCCTGAAAAAGATGAAGACGAAGACAGCCCGAACAGTTAAACAAAGGTCGCTTGTTTGACGCAGCGCCGAAAGTCTAAACAAGGCCGCTTGTTTTAAGCGGCTTCTTTTTATCCGCCAAGGCAGATACAATGTTTCAAGATGATGCTTTAAACACAGGCAAAAAAATGGCAAATAAATATCTAAGGAGTAGGAAATGGCAGTTAGCCTCAGCAAAGGTCAAAACGTATCCCTAAGCAAAACCGATCCCAGTCTCAAGCATATTTTAATCGGCTTGGGCTGGGACGCGCGCAGCAGCGACGGACAAGATTTCGATTTGGACGCCAGCGTTTTTATGACGGCGGAGAACGGCAAAGTGCCCTCCGACAGCCATTTCATTTTCTACAATCAATTGCAATCGCCCTGCGGCTCGGTCAAACACACCGGCGACAACCTCACGGGCGAAGGCGACGGCGATGACGAAAGTCTGATTGTCGAGCTAGAAAAAGTGCCGGCAAACATCAAATCGCTGTTGATTACCGTCACTATCCACGACGCCGAAAACCGCCGCCAGAATTTCGGACAAGTCCGCAATGCCTTTGTGCGCTTGGTCAATCATGAAAACGGACAGGAAGCGCTGCGCTTTGATTTGTCCGAAGATTACAGTACGGAAACCGCCATGGTATTCGGCGAAGTTTACCGCCACAATGGCGAATGGAAATTCCGCGCCATCGGGCAGGGCTATGCAGGCGGTCTGCTTGCGCTGTGTCAGCAATACGGCGTGAATGTCGGTTAATTTTTTACTCAACCTAACAGGAGAAACACTATGGCAATTAGTTTACAAAAAGGCGGTAACGTCAGCTTGAGCAAAGAAGCCCCAAGCATGAGCAAAATGATTATCGGCTTAGGCTGGGACGTGCGTGCCACCGACGGCGCCGATTTCGACTTGGACGGCAGCGCCTTCTTGCTCAATGAAAGCGGCAAAGTGCGTTCGGACGCCGACTTCATTTTCTACAATCAAAGCAAATCCGCCGACGGCTCCGTCGAACACACCGGCGATAACCGCACCGGCGAAGGCGAAGGCGACGACGAGCAAATCATCATCGATTTAGGCAAAGTGCCGGCGGACGTACAGAAAATCGCGATTTCCGTCACCATTCACGATGCCGAAGCCCGCGGACAAAACTTCGGCATGGTTTCCAGCGCCTTTATCCGCTGTGTCAATGCCGACGGCAATAGCGAAATCGCGCGTTTCGATTTATCGGAAGACGCTTCTGTGGAAACCGCGATGATTTTCGGCGAAGTTTATCGCCATAACGGCGAATGGAAATTCAAAGCCATCGGACAGGGCTTTAAAGGCGGCTTAGGACCTTTGGCAAAAAATTACGGCGTCAACGTCTAATTTATGAGCATTTTCAGCATTACGAGCGAAAACGATCCCTTCCTGCATATCAGCCTCGAGCAAGGCGAAAGCATTTCCTGCGAAAGCAATGCCATGGTCATGATGGAAAGCGCCTTAGCGCTTTCCGGTCGTATGCAGGGCGGGATTTTAAGCGCATTGGCGCGCAAATTGGTCAACGGCGAGAGCTTTTTCCAGCAGCACATCAAAGCGGTGCGCGGCAAAGGCGATTGCCTGCTCGCCCCCAATTTTCCCGGCGCGATTGAAGTGCTTAAAGTAGGCGAAACGCAATATAAAATCGCCGACGGCGCCTATCTTGCCGCCGATGAAGGCGTGGCAGTAACCGCGCAAATGCAAAGCCTCGGTACTGCCGTCTTCGGCGGCAGCGGCGGTTTTTTCATCGGGCAAAGCAGCGGCAAAGGACAATTAGCCGTTTGCGGCTACGGCACCTTGTTTACGCTTGACGTCAGCCCCGATAATCCCATAACCATCGACAACGGTCATGTGGTGGCATGGGACAGCCGCCTGCACTATAAAATCGCGCTCAATACCGGCTCGCAAAGCCGCGGACTATTGGGCAACATCGTCAACAGCATGACCAGCGGCGAAGGCGTAGTGCTGAAATTTTCCGGCAGCGGCAAAGTCATTATTTGCTCGCGTAATATGAAAATCACGCCCTTGGGCGCGATGAATTCACAATCCAGGAATTAAAATGGGTATCAATTTAGAAAAAGGACAGAAAATCTCGCTTGCCAAAGAAGCGGGCGGCGAATTAAACAGCGTTGTCATGGGCTTAGGTTGGGATGCGGTCAAAAAAAGAGGCTTTTTAGGCTTTGGCGGCGGTGGCGAAATCGATTTGGACGCCTCCTGCTTTTTATTTGACGAGCAAAACGAATTGCGCGATCTCGTCTATTTCGGACAACTGCGCAGCCAAGACGGCTCTATCCAACACAGCGGCGACAACCGCACCGGCGAAGGCGACGGCGACGACGAGCAAATCGCGGTAGCCCTCACGCGCATTCCCGCGCATATCAAAACCTTGGTCTTTACCGTCAGCAACTACACCGGACAAGATTTCAGCAAAGTGGAAAACGCCTATTGCCGCCTCATCAACGGACAAAACGGACAGGAAATCGCGCGCTACAACCTCTCCGCGCAAGGCAAGCACACCGCGCAAATCATGGCGAAAATCTACCGCCATAACGGCGAATGGAAAATGCACGCCATCGGCGAAAACAGCCAAGGCGCCACACCGGACAAAATCGTACCGCGCATTCTGCCGCATCTCTAATCCGCCACTTGATGACATTCAGACAGCCTCGCCTGTCTGAATTTTTTTATTCTTAACACCATGCAACAAACTCATCATCTCCCTACCGGTACTCTGCAACTCAATATTCATCATAGCGAACTGCCGCCCGATGCGCTGTTCGGCATTGGCGCGCGAGACAATCCCAAACGCGCTTTTCTATTCGTCAGCAAAGTGCTGGGCAAGCATTATCCTGTCGGCACCGAAACGCTTGGGCATATTTATCAATCCCTTGCGGCAAAACTCCCTGCTCCCGAAGGCAAAATCACGCTCTTTATCGGCATGGCGGAAACCGCCACCGCCCTCGCCCAAGGCGTTTTTGAAGCATGGCTGAAGCGCTATCCGCAGGCTCAAGCCCTATATCTGCACAGCAGCCGCCTGCGCGCGCAAGGGCATGCCCTCTGCGAATTTGAAGAAAGCCACAGCCACGCCAGCCGTCAATTACTGCATCTGCCCGCATCGCCGCGGCTATCGGCGCTTTTTCAGCAGGCGCAGCGCCTTGTACTGATTGATGACGAGCTCTCCACAGGGCGCACTTTTCAGCAATTACATCAGGCATTGCAGCGGCATTTGCCGCAGCCGCTCGAGCAACATTGGCTCTGTCTGACCGATTTTTGCCGACAAGACACACCAAACATTCAGCGCCACAGCCTTTTGCAGGGCGACTGGCAATTTACGCCGCATCCCTCGATTGCTGACACGGCGCCTGCAGCGGCAGCCCAAAGCCGAGAAGCACCGCAAATCATCGACAGCGGCTGCGGACGCACGGGCATAGATCGTCCTTTGCAAATCAATCCCGAGCAAATCGCCCATTATGCCGTCGCCCACCGCCGCGGCGAACGCATTCTGGTGCTGGGTACAGGCGAATACATCCACCCTGCCGCCCTCTTTGCGCAGGAGCTTGCCGCCCAAAGCGCGGCGCAATTTTTTCTGCAATCTAGCACCCGCTCGCCCGCGCAAGTCTGGAACATCCTGCAACACAAACGCGCCTTTGCCGACCCTTATGACGAAGGCATTCCCTATTACCTCTACAATCTCGCCGCTCCCGATTGCTATGATCGCATCTATATCTGCTATGAGCATGCGGCAAATTCGGCGCTTAGCGCCTGTGCCGCAGAACTGGGCGCGCAACTCATCCGACCGGAATTCCTATGAGCAGCATCATTTTATTTACCGATTTAGACGACACTCTGTTTAACAGCTGCCGCAAGAACCCCCCGACCGCCGACAGCCAAGCCCTCGCCTTTTTGCAAGACGGCAGTCCCATTTCCTATGCCGACCGCAAACAGCAGCAATGGCTGCAACATTGGCTGACACACAGCCGCCTCATACCGGTTACCGCACGCAATTTGGACAGCTTCCGCCGCGTGAATATTGCCTTTAAACATCATGCCGTTATCAATTACGGCGGCATCATTTTGCTGCCCAACGGCAGTATTGACGAAGACTGGTTTCAACGCAGCGAAAATGCTGCCCGCGGCAGCCACAGCCGCTTAAAGGCACTTGCCGACAGCCTGCGGCAACTATCCACCACCCTTTATGACGACCTGCATATCCGCCTCATCAGCGATATGGGCATTAGCTTTTATCTGCTTGTCAAATCACGCAGCCAGCATCAGGCGCATCTGGAGCAAGCCGCCGCCTGCCTGCGTAGCCAACTGCTGCCCGCAGAACAATTACATCTCAATGCCAATAATCTTGCCGTACTGCCGCCGTGGCTGGACAAATCCCAAGCTGTTGAAGAACTCCTGCGCCGCTTTCGCAAGCAAGACCCTGATTTGATGTGCATCGGCATGGGCGACAGCTTAATCGACCTTGCCTTCATGCATTGCTGCGATTATCTGATTACACCGCAAGGCAGCCAAATCAGCGCTGCAATAAAGCATTAAAAAGTATGTATTTCTTGTATAGTCGAAGAATTGAAAAAGTATTACGGACTTGGCTCGCCTTGCCGTACTATCTGTACTGTCTGCGGCTCGCCGCCTTGTGCTACTTTTTCACTTCTCCGACTATAGTTTAATAATTTCATTTTACAGTAACTGTAAAATGAATCTTATATTCACTTTAGCTTAATAGAGATGTTGTAAAATGAAAAAATGCTTAACATATAAGTAAACTATTTTATCTGCGGATTTAAAAATTAATCCTCTTCATTTACAGCAGGCATATCTTTACACCTTGAAACAAGCAATTGGTCGATTTTGAAATTTTCGGTGTCAATAATTTCAAATTTATAATTATCGTATAAAACAAAATCGGTTTTTTTCGGGATTTTGCGCAGCATATACATCATGAATCCGCCGATAGTTTCATAATTTTCCTCTTCGGGGAAAGCGGTTAAATCCAAAACGCGCAGCACATCTTCACAAGGCGTTGCGCCGTCAATCAGCCATGAATCCGCATCGCGCTGCACGATTTGCTCTTCTTCGGTGGAAACCAATTCGCCCATCACGATACTCATCACGTCTTTAAGCGTCACCACGCCCACCACCAGCGCGTATTCATTCACAATCACGGCAAAATCTTCTCCCGAGGATTTGAAGAGCTCCAGCACCTCATATAAAGACAGCGTATCGGGAATAAACAAAGCTTTGCGCAGCAATTGCGGGTCGCTGATGGCAATCGGCTGCTCAGGATTTTGCAGATACATGCGCAGCAGATTATGCGATTCCACATAGCCCAGAATTTTATCCAAACCATTGTCGCAAACCAGCAATTTGGTATGGGGATGCTCGGCGACCAATGCCAGAATCGCATCACGGTTATCAGTGCGGTCGCAATAGACAATGCTTTCGCGCGTGGTCATCGTGGAAGTCACACGGCGTTCCTGCATTTCAAAAATATTTTCAATCAGATACTGTTCTTGCGCCATGACGACTCCTGCTTGCGCACCGGCATCGACGAAAGCGACAATATCTTGCGAGGTCATATTTTCCTGGCGTACCGAAGGCAGTTTGAATAATTTAAAGGTTTGATTGGCAATAAAATCAAATATCCAAACAATCGGTTTGAGAATGAATATCAAGAAATTCATGATGCGTACCGTGCGCACCGCAATCGCTTCGGGATAAACCATGGCTAAGCGCTTGGGCATTAAATCGGCAAAAAGGATAAAGGCAGAGGTCACGCCGATAAAGGAAATCCATGTGGCGGCATTATCAATCCACGGTGCTTGCGGGAAATATCTATGCAGCAAGTCTTTAATATAAATACTTAAATTCGCTTCACCGACCACACCGGCTGCCACCGCCACCATGTTCAAACCAATTTGCACTACCGTGATAAAGCGTCCCGGCTGCTCCTGCAACTGCAAAACCATTAAGGCGCGTAAATCGCCATTGCTGCCCATTTGCTGCAAACGCAGTTTGCGCGAACTGGCAAGCGCAATTTCTGCCGATGAAATCACCGCGCTCACCGCGGTTAAGATAAATAAAATCAAGAAAAATTCAAATAGACTCATAAGCTTTTGTTTAGTGACATTTTAGATAGGGCATTGTAGCAAAAAGCCGCAGCAAGATGCGCAGATTGATGGATAAAAAACGCCTCTTGCTCAGGCGAGGCTTGCTCTGTATGTTATAGTCTCTTAACTTCAAAATGAGATTATTCTAAGCGCTTCTCCTGACAAAATGTGTATCTCTAAGTCTCATTTTGAAGTTAAGGTACTATAATTTATAAATAAGTAAGTCGAATTATTGAATTCGACAAATTTATATTAAGTCATGTCGGATACAAGTATCCGACCTACCCAATTGAAAAATGATTAATTTTGCCGTGAATCAACTATACATCCATCAATCAACAATATTTCCCATGCTTTTCAAATAAGAGAAAGAGATATTTATAAACATATTCATTATTAAGGAAAATCAACATGCCTATTCCGAAGAAGTATAGTCGGAGAATTGAAAAAACATGTCGGGTTTGGCTCGCTTTGTATGCTTTTTCGTTTCTCCGAGTATAGAACAGTTGCTGTCGGCAGAGGCTTATTCCCACTCAATGGTGGCAGGCGGTTTGCCGCTCACATCGTACACCACGCGATTGATGCCGCGGATTTCGTTGATGATGCGGTTCGATACCTTGCCCAGCAAAGCATAGGGCAATTCCGCCCAATGCGCCGTCATGAAATCGCTGGTAACTACCGCACGCAAGGCCACCACATAATCGTAAGTGCGCCCATCGCCCATCACGCCTACCGATTTCACAGGCAAAAACACCGCAAAGGCTTGACTGGTCAAATCATACCAAGATTTGCCCGAAGCTTCGTCCACCGTATGGCGCAATTCTTCAATGAAAATGTCATCGGCGCGGCGCAATAAATCGGCATATTCGCGTTTCACTTCGCCCAAAATCCGCACGCCCAAACCCGGTCCGGGGAAGGGGTGGCGGTAGACCATTTCACGCGGCAATCCTAATGCCACGCCCAATTCGCGCACTTCGTCTTTAAACAAATCGCGCAAGGGTTCGAGCAATTTCAATTTCATGTTTTCAGGCAGCCCGCCAACATTATGATGCGATTTGATGGCATGGGCTTTGCTGTTTTTGGCACCTGCGGATTCAATCACATCGGGGTAAATGGTGCCTTGCGCCAACCATTTGGCTTTGGTGAGTTTTTTCTCTTCTGCATCAAATACTTCAACAAATTCCGCGCCAATGATTTTGCGTTTGCGTTCGGGGTCGCTTACGCCCGTCAATTTGTTCATGAATTGCTCGGTCGCGTCCACATGAATCACTTTCACGCCCAAGGACGCAGCAAACATATTCATCACATTTTCCGCTTCATTCAAACGCAATAAACCGTGGTCAACAAACACGCAAGTCAGTTGGTCGCCAATCGCACGATGAATCAATGCCGCCGCCACAGAACTGTCCACACCGCCAGACAAGCCCAAAATCACTTCATCGTCGCCCACTTGTTCGCGGATTTTGGCAACGGCTTCGTCAATGTAATTGGGCATCGTCCAGCTGGGCGTTGCGCCGCAAATGTCCAACACAAAACGGTTGATTAAAGCGCGACCTTGTTTGGTGTGGGTAACTTCGGGGTGGAATTGAATGCCGTAAAATTGTTTTTCGGCGTGTTCCATCATCGCAATCGGGCAAGACGGCGTGTCACCAATCACGACAAAACCCTCTGGCAGTTTCGCCACTTTGTCGCCATGGCTCATCCATACATCTAAATGATTGGGCTGATTGTCAAAAATGCCGCGCGTGAGTGCGCAATCAATGGTTTTAACTTGCGCGTAACCGAATTCGCGCTGATTACCCGCTTCCACCGCACCACCAAAATGGTGCGCCATAAACTGCATGCCGTAGCAAATCCCTAACACTGGCACGCCCAAATCAAACAAGGCGGTATCAGCATGATAATTCGCATCATCGTAAACCGATTGCGGGCTACCTGAAAGAATAATGCCTTTGGGATTGAAGGTTTTAATGTCGTCCAAAGGCATATCGTAGGGGTGCAATTCGCAATACACATGGGCTTCGCGCACACGTCGCGCAATCAGTTGCGCTACTTGCGAGCCGAAATCTAAAATCAGAATTTTGTCTTGTTTCATATTATTTACTCATGTTTCAACACACAGAGCGACACATAAAGCGTCGCTCTGTGTGTTGCCCTGAATTGGGAGAGGTGTAACCTCTTCCACAAGATTATCCTCCCTAAAGGAAGGAGCTTCAACCAGTAAGGAAATTTTGATAAAAAAGCGCAGATATTCTGCGCTTTCGTTTTTAACGGCGGTAGTTCGGCGGTTCTTTGGTAATCGTCACGTCATGCACATGCGATTCCTGCATACCCGCATTACTGATACGCACAAAGCGCGGTTTTTCGCGCATGTCTTCCAAAGTGGCGCAGCCCACATAGCCCATTGAGGAGCGCAAGCCGCCCATCAATTGCTCAATCACGGCGGAAACCGCGCCTTTATAGGGCACGCGGCCTTCAATGCCTTCAGGCACATATTTTTCCGCTTTTTGTCCGCCTTGGAAGTAGCGGTCGGCAGAGCCTGCGCTCATCGCGCCCAGCGAACCCATGCCGCGATAAGATTTATAAGAACGTCCTTGATAGAGCTCAACTTCGCCGGGCGACTCTTCCGTGCCCGCCAACAATCCGCCGACCATCACCGCATGCGCACCGGCGGCAATCGCTTTGGCGATGTCGCCCGAATAACGCAGACCGCCGTCGGCAATCACTGTTACGCCGCGTCCTTTCATAGCTTTTGCCACATTGCTGACGGCGGAAATTTGCGGCACACCGACACCGGCAACAATCCGCGTGGTACAAATCGAGCCCGGCCCGATGCCGACTTTGACGACGTCCGCACCGGCATCTGCCAAGGCAATCGCCGCTTCGGCGGTGGCGATATTGCCGCCGACAATCGCCAAATCAGGATGACTGCGCCGCAATTCGCGTACGCGCTCAATCACGCCTTTGGAATGTCCGTGCGCGGTATCGACGACCAGTAAATCCACGCCGGCTTTGGTCAGCAATTCGATTCTTTGCTCGCTGTCGCCGCTCGGTCCGATGGCCGCGCCCACGCGCAGACTTTCGTTTTCATCTTTTGTCGCCATCGGATAATCGCGTGCGCTGCGCAAATCTTTGACCGTTACCAAACCTTTCAAATGAAATTCATCGTCTACGACCAGAATTTTTTCAATCCGATGTTCTTGCAGCAGGGCTTTGATTTGCTCGGTGGGCGTATTTTCTTTTGCCGTGACCAATCGCTCCTGCGGCGTCATCACATCTTTGACCAAGCCCGCATCATCGGCATAGCGCACATCGCGCCGCGTCACAATCCCGACTAAGCGCCCGTTTTCCAAAACCGGCAATCCGGAAAAACCATGTTCGCGCGTGATGCTGCGCACTTCGCCAATTGAGGTCTGCGGCGTGGTGGTCAGGGGATCGCGAATCACGCCGGATTCATAGCGTTTGACCTTGCGGACTTCCTGCGCCTGCTGCTCGGGCGTCATATTTTTATGAATGACCGCCATGCCGCCCAATTGCGCCAAAGCAATTGCCAAACGCGCTTCGGAAACGGTATCCATCGCGGCGGAAAACAGCGGGATATTGAGCTTGATGCCGCGTGCAATCCAGACGCTCAAATCGGCGTCGCGCGGCAGTATTTCCGAATAATCCGGCACCAGCAAAACATCGTCAAAGGTTAGGGCTTCTTCAACAATACGCATATTTCCTCCCGATTTAAAAAATCGCGGCATTATAGCGCAAAATGCCGTCCGCCGCTGAAAGCCCTCATAAGCAAAAGTTATCAGACCATAAATAAACACGATACCCGCACCTGCCGGCATCTGCGATAATGCGCCTTTATTTTTAAGGAATCTCTATGTTAATTCTGCTTTATTTACTACCTTTTATCGGCATTTTATACGGTCTGTTCCATTGGCAGCAGCGCGAATCGTCTTTAAGCAAAGTCGTTTTCGCCGGTTTGTTTGCCGGTCTTGTCTACGGCTTGCTGCTGTCTTTTTCTTCTTTAGCGAAAGAAGTGCTGCTGTGGGTCAATATCGTGGGCAACGGCTATGTGCAACTCTTGAAAATGATTGCCCTGCCTTTGGTTTTTGTTTCCATTCTGGCAGCGGTGGCTAAGGTCGAGCGCGCCAGCGCCATCGGCAAAATCAGCTTTTTTGTGATTGCCACTTTATTGCTGACCACCGCTGCCGCCGCATTTATCGGCATCGTCATCGCCAATCTCTTTGACCTCAATGCCGCTTCCTTAGTCGCCGGCGAAGCGGAAAAAGCACGCGGCGCCAGTATGTTGGCAAATCAAGACAAGGCCGCCGCTCTGACGATTCCCGCTTTATTGCAGAGCTTTATCCCGAGCAATATCGTGGCGAGCCTAGCCGGCTTGGGCGATACCGCCATGATTTCCACCGTGATTATCGCTTCCTTGCTCGGCATTGCCGCCTTGCAAGTGGCGCGCAAAGATGCGCTGCAAGGCGAACGCATTGCGCTGTGCGTGGAGACATTGCAGGTATGGGTGTTGGCTTTGGTGCGCATGATTATCCGCCTCACGCCTTACGGTGTCGCCGCCCTGATGGTAAAAGTCATGGTTTCCACCAATGCGGGCGCCTTGCTGCAATTGGCAAAATTCTTTGTCGCCTCTTATATCGCCCTTGCTTTGGTGCTCTTGATGCACGCCGCGATTATTTACGCCAGCGGGCGCAATGTGAAAGATTATGCGCGCAAAGTGCTGCCCGTGCTGACTTTCGCCTTTACCTCGCGCAGCTCGGCAGCCACCATTGCGCTGAATATCGAAGCGCAGACCCAAGCCCTGCATATCGCCTCGCCGATTGCCAATTTCGCTGCCTCTTTCGGCGCCACCATCGGACAGAACGGCTGTGCAGGCGTCTATCCCGCTATGCTCGCTATCATGATTGCACCGACAATGGGCATCGATCCTTGGTCTTTCTCCTTTATTGTTTCCGTTATCGTCGTGGTCGTGATTGCTTCTTTCGGCGTGGCGGGCGTGGGCGGCGGCGCGACTTTCGCAGCGATTATCGTGCTGTCCACTTTGGGTTTGCCGATTGAATTGGCGGGCTTGCTGATTTCGATTGAACCGGTGATTGATATGATGCGCACCGCGGTGAATGTGAACGGTTCGATGACTGCCGGCGTAGTAACGCAACGTCTGCTCGATAAAAAATTAAGCGCGCTTGATTCCGCTCAAAGATAAACTGCATTCGTTATTTAATAAACACTTCTTCACAAAACACAGGCGGCGCATGAGAAATCAATGCGCCGCCTGTACTTTTTCCACTTTTCCGACAATATGCCAACACAAATATTAAAGCTTTTTCTGTCCGTACCATTTATCCGTCAGCCGCTGCAAAGCGCCGTCTTCTTTCATTTGCTGCAAAGCCACATTGATTTTCAGCCGCAAATCATCATTGCCTTTTCTAATCGCTATCGCATAGTGATCTTGGGCAAACGAATCATCAAAAACCGCCGTTAATTGATATTTCTCATACAAAGAAGGAATTTGCGCCATATAGGATTCGCCGCCGACAATCGCCGCGCTTTTTCCTTGCAGCATATCTTTCAAAGCCAAAAAAATCGTATCGCGTCCAAGCGTCGAGCCTTCCTGCTCCGTTCCTTCTTGAACGGCGCGAATGCGGCGCTCATGCACGGAATCTTGAATCATGCCTACTTTTTTATCCGCCAAATCGGCAAAACTTTTAATGCTGCTGTCTTTGGTAATAATCATCGGTCTGGAGAGAAAATATTCTTCGCTGAAGTCAAATTCCTTCTTCCGCTCTTCGGTAATACTCACCGCCGCAACGAGCAAATCCGCCTCACCTTCGCGCAAAGCCTGCAAGCCGTGACGAATGCTCGGCACAAATTCTTCATTCAGCGATAATCCGCTGCGTTTGACAATTTCCGCCATTAATTCCGTTTCAAATCCTGTCGGCTGTCCTTTTCCGTCCATAAAACTCAAAGGCATACGATCAGGATAATTGCGCAAAAGGCGGAAGCTTTCCGCCCAAGAGACAGCAGGGGCCAGCAAGCAGATGCTTAAGCCGATTGAAAGTACATAGCGTTGATATTTTTTCATTGTTTTTCCTTTTAATATTCTAGAAGATAAAAAACTATAAAATATTATTTTTTATAGAAATAGCAATTTATTGCGCGTCTATCATAGTCAAACAGTAACAGCCATGCAACTATCACTTTATAGCGTATTAAATTTAAAAATTATTTTTCATGTTAACATAAAAAATGGAAATAATTACCATATCTCGCAATAATATAGTACCTTAACTTCAAAATGAGACTTAGAGATACACATTTTGTCAGGAGAAGCGCTTAGAATAATCTCATTTTGAAGTTAAGAGACTATACATAGTCAATTCATGTCAAAATTAATTATTTTTCAATTAGGTATAGTCGAAGAATTGAAAAAGTATTACAGCGTTGGCTCACCTTGCCGTACGCTCTTGTACTGTCTGCGGCTCGCCGCCTTGTACTAATTTTCACTTCTCCGACTATATTCAGAAAACAAAAGAAATAAAAAATAGCGCATCTATAAATGCGCTATCTTTCATAAAGTTAAATGGGAAGCAAAGCAGAATGCCGCTTTGCCGCTTAAGGCAGATATCTGGCCTTAATCAGCCCCGATAATTTGTCATAAGGCAGGCTTAGCTCGATTTGTCCTTCGGCAAAGCTGCCCGCCTGATAGGGCACATAGGAAAAGATGAGGCCTTCCGGACTGAAGTAGAAATTGTTTTTGTCTGTCAGGACGGCATCCAAATAGGCATCATCCAAATAGCCGGCTTCGCGCAAGGCGGCTTCGCCTTTGACCGGCTTGGATTTGCCCAGATGATTTTTTCTGCCTTCATCGGCTGTCTCTTCATGTCCGTCATCATACTGTTTCTGCACATAGTCGATATAGGCGGCTTTAAGCAAGGCATTGAGTCCTGCTTCGCCGCCTTTTTCCAGCAAATCGCTCAGGCTCAATTGGCGATCGTTTTCATCGATGAGATAGTAGCTGTCGCCGTAAATGCCGTGCGCACCGCCGGCATATTCATAGTATGAGACGAGGAATTGCTCAAGGTTTTTGTAATGCCCGATATAGACGGGGCGGTAGTGTAATTCGCGCGTACACATGGTCAGACCGATGTCTTCTTTCGCCATGCCTTCGGTCATTTCGAGCGTATCGCTGACGCTGGCTTGATAATAATCGGCCAATGCTTTTTCATCGGGAATGTCTTTATTGATAATCGCATCCAGATCGGGACGGTTGCTTTTGACGCGCTGAATTTCGATTGAGATGCTATCTTCGCAGAGTGCATAGAATTTTTTCGCCTGTGCCGAATCGGGATGTTCGGCATAAATCGGTTCCGTTGTGAAGAAGAAATCTTTGGCGAAAGCGCTGTGTGCGGCAAGCAGTGCTAAAAAGACGAGGGATTTTTTCATCGTGTTTTCCTATGGTTGTGAGGATTGCGGTTGCAGGCGGGCAATCATGCCGCCGAAGAGTAAATCGGGTTCGATGCGGTAGGTGGGGCGGTTGCCGAAAAGGATTTGCGCGTCGCCGCCAAAGGCGAAGCGTTTGAAATAATAGCCGTGCGTACTTTCCAGTTCGTCAATGATGTGATCGATACCTGCCGGTAGGGCATGATGAATGCCGGCGCCGATGCAGCCGGCGGTATCCGTGCCGAGGGGATTGGGCGTCCAACGCATCGGGATGAGCTTCTGCGTGTTTTGCAGGAGCGCATTTTCCGCCAAACGAATGCCCGGCAGGATTAAGCCGCCGAGATGGTTGCCGCTGCCGTCCACCGCGTCCAGCGTGATGGCGGTACCGCAGCCGACGACGCAGAAGGGGTCTTGGCTCAAACTGCGCGCGCCGAGCATGGCGAGGTAGCGGTCTGTGCCGAGGGTATGCGGTTCTTCATAGGCAACCGTCAGGGTATGATTGGTTTGCTTTTGTGCGGTAAAGGTATGCAGGGATTTCTGCCACAGACGCTGCACCAATGTCGCTACTTGTTCTTCGATTTCCGCATGATTGACGCTGGAAAAGGCGATGATGCGCGGCTCGGGCAGCAGATGCCAAGCCAGATAGAGTTTGCGCTGCCAGTCGCTGCGGTAAGAGACGGCTTCGACAATCCCCGGCACGTTATTGCCATAAAGCCATTTTAAGCGCGAATTGCCGGCATCGATGAGTAAATACATAATGTTCCTTAAATGATTTGCCCTGTTTAAGACTGCAAAGAAATTCTGGCATTGCTGAGGCAGGCAATGCCTTGTTCATCGGCGATGATTAAACGTCCTTTTTGGTCGATACCCAGATTGCGCACGCTATCTGTCCGCGCTTCCAAGCGGATGTCTTGAGCATAAAAGCGGTCGTAATCATTCCAGCGATGATTGAGGGCTAAATAGGGATGGTGCGCCCATTTTTCCAGCATGTGTAGCAATGCTTCTTGCAGGCGCGGATAGCATTCGTCTGTCTTGAGAGCGGGAAAATGCTCGTCCGCATAGGCAATGTCCTGCCGCTCGCCGCGGAGATTGATACCGATGCCGATCACGGCGCTATCGCCGAGCATGTCGATTAAAATACCGCCCATTTTTTTCTCGCCGACGTATAAATCGTTCGGCCATTTCAGACGCAGGCTTTGCGCTGCGGGGTCGAGGCATTCGGCGATACTGAGGGCGCAGGCCTGCGCCAGTCCGCCATGCAATGCCGCACCGCCCGCCAAGGGATAGCGCAAGGAAAAATACAATCCGCCCTGCGGCGATTGCCATTGCGCGCCGCGCTGCCCTATTCCTGCTGTTTGCCGTTCGGCACGGCAAAAAACCGCCGCATTCAGGGCGGCATGTTTGAGCAAATAGGTTTGGGTGGAATCCAGCTCGGCAAAATGATAAGAATGAATGGCTGTCATCGGCTTGTCGCTTTGTTAGAATGGCGCAATTCTAAATCAGCAGGAGAAGATTGCAATGCCCGTATTCAAAGATTGGATTGTGCCGTCGATTTTGGCAGCGGATTTCGCCCGCCTCGGCGAGGAAGTCGACAATGTGATTGCAGCCGGCGCGGACGTGATTCATTTTGACGTGATGGATAATCACTATGTGCCGAATTTATCTTTCGGGCCGGCGGTCTGCCAAGCCTTAATCGATTACGGCATTCAAGCGCCGATTGACGTGCATTTGATGGCCGAAGCTGTGGACGATCTCATCGCCCAATTTGCCGATGCCGGCGCCGCCTATATTTCTTTCCATCCCGAAGCCAGCCGCCATATCGACCGCTCTTTGCAATTGATTAAAAGCCGCGGCTGCAAAGCGGGCTTGGTCTTTAATCCTGCCACGCCTTTGCATGTGCTGGACGAGGTAGCCGATAAATTGGATTTGATTTTAATTATGTCGGTCAATCCCGGTTTCGGCGGACAAGCCTTTATTCCGCGCGCTTTGGAAAAAATCAAAGCGGCCAGACAATGGATTGATGCCAGCGGCTTGGATATCCGCTTAGAAGTCGACGGCGGCGTAAAAACCGGCAATATCGCCGACATCGCTGCCGCCGGCGCCGATATGTTTGTCGCCGGTTCAGCCATTTTTGCTGCCGAAGACTATGCCGCCACCATTGCCGCCATGCGCGGCGAAATCGCCAAGGTTCGCCGATGAACACAGACATCACACACCGCGTATTGCGCCGCAAAGTCTTAGCCGACACGCTGACCCCCGTCGCTATTTATCAACGCCTAGGCAATGCGCCTTACAGCTATTTATTGGAATCGGTTGAAGGCGGCGAACGCTGGGCGCGCTTCTCCGTCGTCGGACTGCCTGCCGACGAATGGATTCAAGTCAAAAACGGCGAGATTGTCCATCAGCGCGACGGTGTAGAAATCAGCCGCCACAGCGGCGATCCCTTTGCTTTTTTAGAAGCCTTCCATGCGCAGCGCCATGTGGCGGATATTCCCGAAGACCTGCCTTTCAGCGGCGGACTGGTCGGCTATTTTGCCTATGACTGCATCGGCTACATTGAAAAACGCCTTGCCAAACGCCCGACAAACGACGTACTCCAACTGCCGGACATGCTGTTCTGCGTATCCGATGCCGTCGTCGTCATGGACAATCTGCGCGGCGAGGCGAATTTACTAGCCATTGCCGACTGCCGCAAAGCCGAGGGCATCGCCCAAGCCGAAGCCAAACTCGACGCCATGCAAGCCGCCCTCTTCGCCCCCTTTGCCTCTGCACCTTTAGCGCTCGGCGAAGCCAAAGCGGAACGCTTCCGCCCGCAATATGAAATGGGCGAAGACGGTTATAAAGCCGTCGTCAATAAAATCAAAGACTACGTCGCGGCGGGAGACGTGATGCAAGTCGTGCCCTCGCAACGCCTGCACATCGATTTCGACCGCCCCGCGCTGGATTTATACCGCGCCCTGCGCATCACCAACCCCTCGCCCTATATGTACGTGCTGAACATGGGCGATCATGAAATCGTCGGTTCCTCGCCCGAAATTTTGGCGCGCGTGGAAAATCGCAAAGTTACCGTCCGCCCGATTGCCGGCACGCGCAAACGCGGGCAGACGATAGAAGAAGATTTGGCGCTTGAAGCCGATCTGCTCGCCGACGAAAAAGAACTCGCCGAACACACCATGCTTATCGATCTCGGGCGCAACGACATCGGACGCGTCTGCAAAACCGGCAGCGTTAAAGTCACGGAAAAAATGGGCATCGAACGCTACTCCCACGTCATGCACATCGTCTCCAACGTAGAAGGCGAATTGGCGGACAATGCCGGCGCTTTGGACGTATTTAAAGCCACCTTCCCCGCCGGCACGCTTTCCGGCGCCTCAAAAGTCCGCGCCATGGAAATCATTGATGAAGTGGAGCTGTCGCGGCGCGGCATCTACGGCGGCGCCATCGGCTACTGGGCATGGAAAGGCAATATGGATCTCGCCATCGCTATCCGTACCGGATTGATTAAAAACGGCAAACTCTATGCTCAAGCGGGCGCCGGCGTCGTCTATGACAGCAATCCCGACAGCGAATGGCAGGAAACCCTGAACAAACTCGGCGCGCTTATCAAAGCCGCTTCGATGTTGATGTAAGCCTTATTTAAATTGATACACTATAATATAAATTCACGTTAAATCCTCATTTAGAGGGATTTTTTATGTTTTCATAAAACAAATTATTTAATAAACATTTGATGTAACGAGATTAATTTTTCTTTAATCTAAAGAAACAATCCTGTAAAATCCATGCCGACTCAGCGCTATTTATTAAATTTAAGCACTGAGTCGAGATTATTATAAATCACCGATTTATAATAAATTCATATTAATCCTGCTTGCTTAACAGTATAGACTGCCGATGCAAATAAGCAGAATTTCCTCTCGATACGCAAGGACGCATAAATATAAACATGTCAAATGATTCACTATCAATAATGATATTAGATACCTAATCACTCATCTGTTGTATTAAACATTATTCGAGAAAATTATTTACTGGAAATATCTGACGGTACATATAAACACCGACAAATTATTTAATTAAGCAAGTAATATTTTAGGAGCTCTTAATGTATAGACTAGGTTCATATTACCAAAATACTTTTACAGCTAATTACAGTAGCCACTACAGTAATTACTATAATAGTTACAGTAATTTATATGGGACATATGGCAACTACTTTAACAATTATTATCAGCCTAATTATGCCCCGACTACGCCTGAATTTACCTATATCTCAAATTCATTAGTACGCGGGCAGGCCAAATCGGGAGATTTGATTGCGGCGGTGCGCTCATTTGATGCCAATGGAGACAGCATCAACTACTATTTATCAGGCAATCATTCCAACTATTACAGCATCGATGCAAAAACAGGGTATATTTACTTAACCTCTACAGGCGCTTATGCCATGAACAACGGCTATCCCCTGCCATCTATCAACGTGATTGCCCATGACGGCAGAGCAAGCAGCTCGACTTCAACCTTACAATTCTCAGATCCCGAACCGGTTGCCGTCAATCATGCGCCGCAAACCCCTGTAGTGACTTCGCAAGTCACGCAATTCGTCAAAGGTCAGGCCAAAATCGGGGATATCGTTGCCAAAGCCAGTGCCAAAGATATCGACGGCGATCAAGTCACCTACCATTTGGCTGAAAACCCGAATAATGTTTATGTGATTGATGCTAAAACAGGCGTTGTGACACTTAGTGCAAGAGGCGTGGCAATGGTCAATGCAGGACAAAACTTGCCCGATCTGAAAGTACTGGCTTATGACGGACAAGCGACCAGCGAAGTAGGCAGATTAGATGTTGCCGACACTATCGTGAAAGTCACGGCAGTCAATCATGCGCCGCAAACACCGGTGTTCACTTCACAAGTCAAACAATTTGTCAAAGGTCAAGCGAAAGTCGGCGATATTGTCGCCAAAGCTGCGGCAAAAGATATTGACGGCGATCAACTCAGCTATTACCTCGTAAATGATCACAACAATCCTTATGTGATTAATCATAAAACCGGTGTCGTCAGCTTAAGCTCTGTGGGCGTATCAATGATTAATGCAGGACAAAATCTGCCTGATCTGAAAGTCGTCGCCTATGACGGCAAAGCCATCAGCAGCATCGGCACATTAGACGTCGCCAATACCGTTAACGGACATGTGGATAGACCGACGCCGACACCAACACCGACACCGCCCCCAAGCAATCCGGCACCCAAGCCACCTGTATACGAGCCTGTCAAGACGCAATTTGAAGCAGATACGCGCTTCCATGACAGCCGCGATTTAAATAAAGTCGAACTGCCTTACTTCATTAAAATTTTAAACGGTGAAAAATCAGGCTATCTGCATAAAACTTGGGACGGCCCCGGCAGCGGTGCCAATATCAGCTATGAATTCGCCACAAGCGCCAGCGATTCCGGTTCGGGCTATGCTTTCACGGTTCGCGGTTTCCAAAAATATAGCAACACGCAAAAACAGGCAGTACGCGATGCCTTAAAACTCTATGAAGAGCAAACCAATCTGAAATTTACGGAAAAAGCGCCCGGTTCGGGAGGAAAAGCCAATTTCAAATTCTACATGGACGATTTAACGGTAGATAAAACCTACGCCAATAACCATCGTCATTTCGGCACGGAAAACACATCCGAAGACCATAATCCGGTTGCCTATAAATGTAATTGCGCCAGCTGCAGCAAACAAACCGTCAACGGCGACAAAGCCTTCGACTCATTTGTGGCGGGCTATGCCTATTTCGGCGGCGACGTGCATATGAATTCCACGAAATTCGGCGGCGACACCGACTTAAACCGTGATACGAAAATCATTGAAACCGTTAATGGCCGCTATACCTCGTGGATCAGCGGCGGATTCGGTACCTTAATCCATGAAATCGGGCATAGCGTCGGACTTACGCATCCTTTTGACGGTAATCACCGCATTCAGAAAAATTCGGCCGAAGACAAAAGCCATTTAACCATGATGTCTTATAGCAACGACATCAAAGAACATGTTGTATTGCAAAACGGGCAAACCGTCTATACCACGGTCAGCACAAGCAATTTCGGCATCTTTGACTTGGCTGCCTTACACTACCGCTTCGGTGTGAACAAGTCGCAACATGCCGGCGACACCACTTATACCTTTAAGGATTTCAATCCAAAAACATTAGGCAACGACATCTATATTTGGGACGGCTCGGGCAATGATACCTTTGACGGCAGCGCCGAAACCCAAAATCTCTATGTTAACCTCACGCCCGGCTCTTGGATTTATCGCGGCGACTACAAAGCCGACACCTTAGTCTATGATGCCAAAGGCAATCCTGTAGGCGATCAGATGTTTATCGGTTTTGGCACGCAAATTGAAAATCTCAAAGGCGGACGCGGCAATGATATCCTCATCGGCAACGAAACCAATAACCATATTCAAGGCGGTGCAGGAAACGACCGTATTGAAGGCGGCGCAGGTAAGGATTGGCTGGAAGGCGGTGCAGGAAATGACATTCTCATCGGCGGCAGCGGTCAAGACATCTTAGTAGGCGGTACGGGAAAAGATAAATTCGTCTTTAACAGCCTCAATTCTGAAGATAGAGATGTTGTACTCGATTTCAATATGAGAGAAAGCGACAGCATTGTCTTGGATGCAAATGTCTTCGGGCATTTAGGAAAAGGCATGCTCCGCAGCGATTATTTCGTATCAGGGGCAAATGCCACTGCCAAAGACAGCAATGACCATATCATTTTTGATACCGTCTCCAAACAGCTTTACTACGATGCCGACGGCAACGGTTCAAAAGCAGCTGTAGCCATTGCGCAATTCAAAGGTCTAGACTATTTAGATAACCAACATATCCATATCGAGTCAATTGTCTAATTAGAAAAACCTATTTGTTCAAATTTAAATAAATAGGAAATTAACAATAGAGATTCGAAAGAATCTCTATTTTTTTATTAATTCACAATGTTTCAACACAGAGCGACACATAAAGCGTCGCTCTACGTCTTGCCCTGAATTGGAAGAGGTTACACCTCTCCCACAAGATTATCCTCCTAAAGGGATGGGTTTTAACCAGTAAGGAAATTTTGATAAACAATAAACACATACAACCGAGAATACGCTCAACATCTCATTCTTCTATTGCCGTTGCCACTGACCGTCCTGCCAAGACAATAACAATTCCTGCTTGTCTAACAATACATCGCCTGTTTGCAGATAATAGGCAATCGTCACTTCGCAACGATAATATTTGTCTTCAATCAATTCGCATTGATGCTTATGCAAACTGTCCTGCGTCACCTCTTCTTTCGGCACCTGAATCCCGGGGGTTTCCTTGGCGGATAAATAAAGATCCTCCGCGCTTGGCGGCTCTGTCGGCAAAGTTTGCGCATGACCGGAACAAGCTGCCAACATGGCGGCAGAGGTTAATCCATTCCATTTTTTCATAATGCCTCCTAAATAAGGACATACTCTTTTTAAACATCATAAGCAGGAAATCGAAAAAATAGGAAATCGAAAAAATATTAAAGCCTTGAGTCTCTTGCTACACTACTACAATCTGTCGACTTAATATTTTTTCGTTTCTGCGATGATAATTCAAATAATCTAAGCCAATATCTTAATTTTTAAAATTCAGCCATTTATTTTTAATTTTTTCCAATTCGCCGCTGGATTTCAATTGCTCAATACCACGGTTAACTTTTCCCTGCAAGGAGGCATTGCCTTTGCTCATCAAAAACACTAATTGGGATTCAGGTTTTGATTCGGCTTCGTACGTGATAATTTTAAAATCCAAATTGGTATGCGCATACGCATTAGCAAAATATTCTAGAATAATGCTGTCATGCAAAATAGCATCTACTTTACCTTGCGCTAATAATTTAAACAAAGAAAAAGTACTATTTTCTTCTTGTATATTTTGTACGCCAGCCGTTTCCAAAACGCTTTTATGTTTCGCATCTTTCATCAAACCGATGCGCAAAGAACTTAAATCCGCAATACCTTTGACTTCATGATGCTTATTCGTAACCATAATAGCACTCGGAGCAGACAAATATGGATTAGACAGCGTATATTTTTCATTTCTTTCGTCTGTATAAGAAATATCGGTAATCGCTATATCAAAGCGTTTACTATCTATTCCTGCGAAAATATCTTCCCATGTAGCCTCAAAGAATTCGACTTTAAATTCTTCCAATTCCGCAATACGATTCATTATTTCTACATTCAGACCTATCAGCAAGCCGTTTTCGTCTTTAAATGCGATCGGCAAGATATTGCCTTCTGTAGCGGCTTTATACACTTCTTGCGACTGCGCAAAAGCCATATATAAGCTTAAATTAACTGCTAAAAATGTTTTCAAAAAACCTTTCATCATTGTCTCCTCCATATCTTAGAAAATATCTTACTTAAAAATCCGATATTTCTCATATCAGATTCATTAGCGGCTAATATCATTGCAAACACAATTATTCTTCACGTTTAGGCGGCAAAGACCAGAGTTTGTCCAGCGCATAAAGTTGTCGTGTTTCAGGGCGCATCAAATGCACGACGATATCGCCCAAATCGACTAATACCCAATCGCGGCTGTCTTCCCCTTCTACACCCAAGACAGGAAAACCGGCTGCTTTGGCATCATCCTGCACTTTGCCCGCCATGGCGTGCAGATGGCGGTCGGAAGTACCGCCGGCAATAACCATATAATCGGCAAAATCGGCTTTGCCTTTGAGGTCGATGATTTGAATTTCCACTGCCTTTAATTCTTCAAGGCTATGATTGACGATGTCTTTTAATGCTTGTGTCATAATGTCTTAAATTAAAAATGTCGGTGCATAATAGCAAATTTTGCGCCTAACGCGTAATCCCGTCGCTGATGATGATGAATTTCTGGCTAGTCAAGCCTTCCAATCCCACCGGCCCGCGCCAATGAATTTTATCGGTCGAGATGCCGATTTCCGCGCCTAAGCCGTATTCATAGCCGTCAGCAAAGCAAGTCGGCGTATTGAGCATCACACTGGCGGAATTCACTTGGCGCAGGAATTGCTGCGCGGCGGCGAGATTTTCCGTCACAATCGCATCGGTGTGATGTGAGCCGTAGGCTTCGATATGCGCGATGGCGCTGTCGATATCGGCGACAATTTTCACGCTGATGATAGGCGCGAGATATTCGCTGTGCCAATCCTCTTCAACAGCAGATTTTGCTTGCGGCAGAAGTTGACAAGTTTGCTCACAAGCGCGAATTTCCACGCCTTTACTGACAAATATTTCCGCAATTGACGGCAAAAAGACGGCGGCAATGTCTTGATGTACCAGCAGGGTTTCGGTAGCGCCGCAGATGCCGTAGCGGTAGGTTTTGCCGTTATCGACGATGCGCAATGCCTTGTCCATATCCGCCGCTTTGTCCACATAAATATGGCAGATGCCGTCCAAATGCTTAATCACAGGCATACGCGCCTGCTCGCTAACCAGTTTGACCAAGCTTTTGCCGCCGCGAGGAATTAGCACATCAACATAATCCGCCGCTTGCAGCAAATCTTGCACATGGCGGCGGTCGCTGTCTTTAATCATCTGCACGGCGGCGATTGGCAAACCCGCCGCCTGCAAACTGCGCTCAATGCAGTCTTGCAAGACCAGATTGGTATTCAGGGCTTCCGATCCGCCGCGCAAAATCACGGCATTGCCCGATTTCAAACACAGAGCGGCGGCATCGATACTCACATTGGGGCGCGATTCGTAAATAATCCCGATAACACCCAGCGGCACGCGCATTCTGCCCACTTGCAAGCCTTTGGCATTGGTTTTCATGGCGGCAATTTCGCCGATGGGATCGGGCAAGGCGGCGATTTGGCGTACGCCGTCAATCATGCTTTCAATCCGCTTGGGATTGAGTTCCAGACGTTCTGCCAAAGCCGCATCCAAGCCTTTTTCGCCTGCCGCCTGCATATCCTGCGCATTTGCCGCCAAGATATGCTGTGCCTGCATTTCCAATTCCTGCGTCAAATGCTGCAAAGCCCGATTTTTCTGTGCAGTGGAGGCGGCGGCAATCAAGGGAACTGCCGCTTTGGCCTGTTTGCCTAAGCTGTCGATGAGCGTCATTTTTTATCCTTTATACAATTTGGGATTAAAGACATCGCGCAGCCAGTCGCCAAGCAGATTGACGCTTAAGGTCAGCACGACCAAGACAATGCCCGGAAAAAGCGTAATCCACCACGAGCCGCTGCTGATGTACTCAAAGCCGTTGGAAATCAGAGAACCCAGCGAGGGCTTGTCGGGCGGCATGCCCAAGCCTAAGAAGGATAAGGCGGCTTCGCTCATCACGGCATTGGCGATTTGCACGGTGGAAATGACTAAAATCGGCGAGAGGCAGTTGGGCAGCATATGGCGGAACATAATCCGCGGCGAGCTGAAGCCCATGACTTTCGCCGCTTCCACATATTCTTTGCTTTTTTCCGCCAAAGCGGTGGCGCGGATGGTGCGCGCATACTGCGGCCATTCGGAAATGCCGATAATGATGACCAAGATGCTGACCGCATGGGCGGCAAAAAATGCCGTGCCGAAGGCGGTTTTGAAAATCGCGGAAATAATGATGGCAACCATCAAGGTGGAGAAAGACAGCTGAATATCGGCAACCCGCATCAGAAGATTATCCAGCCAACCGCCGTAATAGGCGGCAAGCAAACCGATGACGACTCCCAGCAGCATTTGCAGGGCAACGGCGAAAATGCCAATGGTCAGAGAGGTGCGTAGTCCGTACATCATGGTGGAAAGCATGTCGCGTCCCTGCTCGTCCGTGCCAAGCAAAAAGTGGCTTTGCGCGCCGTCCAAGCCCAGCGGCGGCAATTCCGCGTCCATGATGTCGATGGTCGCCAAATCATAGGGATTGTGCGGCGCCAAGACGGGGGCGAAAAACGCCAAGACAATCATGCCGAATAAAATCAGAAAGGACAAAATCGCGACTTTATCGCGCTTGAAATAGTAGAAAAAATCGCTGGCTAAGAATGCTTTCATTTTGCCTTGCCTCCGCCGATGCTGACGCGCGGATCAATCAGTCCGTAAATTAAGTCCACAATGGTATTGGTCATCACAAAGATAAATCCTACAAAGACGATATAGGTGGTAATCAAAGGAATATCGGCGCGGTTAATAGCTTCAAGGAATAAATTGCCCATGCCCGGCCATTCGAACACGCGTTCCGTGAGAATGGTGTAGGCAATCATCGTGCCTAATTGCACGCCGCCGACGGTAATTACCGGCAACATGGTGTTTTTCAGGGCGTGGCGGTAATAAATTTTGCGCTTGGGCAAGCCTTTGGCGCGGGCAAAGCGGATGTACTCCTGCCCCAAACTTTCCATCATTTCGCTGCGCACCAAGCGGATGAACAGCGGCAGCATGATGGTGGATAAGGCAATCGCCGGCAAAATGAGATGCAAAAAGCCGTCCCATGTCAGAATGCCCAAGCTCAAAGCGCCGCCGAAAAATGCCACCGTTTCGCCGCGTCCGTAAGAAGGCAGCCAGCCCAGCCATTGCGAGAAGACAAAGAGCAATAAAATCGCGGTCAAAAATACCGGTATGGAGATGCCGACCGTTGAAATGCCCATGATGATTTTCGTCAGCCAATTGCGCGGATGAATGGCGGCGTAAATGCCCAAGGGAATGGATAAGCCGATGACGATAAAGGAGCTTGCCAGCACCAATTCCAAGGTGGCGGGCAGCGCCTGCAAAATCAGTTCTAAGGTGGGGCGTTTTAAAAAATAGCTGTCGCCGAAATCGCCGGCGGTAACGATATTGCTAAGATAGCGCCCGTATTGGCTCAGGAAGGGATCGTTCAGCCCCATGCGTTCGCGCAGCAGTTCTTTTTCGGCATTGGAAGTCATCATGCCCGACATCTGCGCCACAGGATCGCCCAATTTGCTTTGAATGGCAAAGGCGATAAAGGAAATTGCCAGCATCACAATCAGTAATTGCGCGAGGCGTTTAAGCAAAAAAGTCAACATAGTGTTCTTTAAGGTCAAAAAGGGAAAAATCCGCCTGTCTTAAGACAGGCGGATAAAGTGGAAAGGCTTATTCTTTCACTTTGAGTTCTTCCCAATAGGGATAGTTTTTCAAATTGACGATTTCTTCAAAATTTTCAAAACGTTTGCTCATGCCCCAATTGAGGTTTTCCCAATGCAGGGGAATCACGACCGCATCGTCGAATTCGATTTGCGCCACTTCGCGCAGCAGGGCATTACGTTTTTCAATATCGGTTTCGACATTGGCTTGGCGCACCAACTCGTCGAGCTTCGGATTGCTGTAGCCGTTACAGTTGTATTGTCCGATGCCGGTGTCGGCATCGCGCGTCATGGTCAAAAATTCGCTGTAATTGGCGGAATCGCCGGTATCGGATGACCAGCCCACAAGCTGTAAGCCGGCGGCGCATTTATCGAATTCATCCCAATATTGTGCTTTCGGCATGGCGTTCAAATTCACTTTCACATTGATTTTTGCCAACATCGCCGAGACGGTTTGCGCGATTTTCTCATCATTCACATAGCGATCGTTTGGCGTAATCATAGTTACGCTGAAGCCTTTTTCCATGCCGGCTTCTTTCATCAAGGCTTGAGCTTTGTTCAAATCAAAGCGCGGTTTCAATTCGGGTTTGTAGCCGCTATAGCCTTCAGGCGAGAATTGCGCCCCTGCCGTACCATTGCCGCGCATGATTTTTTCTACAATGCCTTCGCTGTTCACGGCATGTACCACCGCCTGACGCACGCGCACATCTTTGAATTCAGGCACCACGTTTTGGTTCATCTGAATGGCGATGAGGCGGTCACCGGCTAATGATAAAAGCTGATGTTTGTCTGATTTTTGAATGCGCTCCACATCAGTCGGCGGCACCGGATAAATCCAGTCCACATCGCCGGAAAGCAGAGCGGATAGGCGCGTGGCGTTTTCTTTAATCGTTACCAATGTGATTTTATCGACGTTGCCACGATTGGCTTTGTTCCAATAATCGCCGAAAGCGCTATAGACGCTGCGTTGCCCCTGGGTGCGGCTGTCCAATTTGAACGGCCCGGTGCCGGAAGGCGTGGTCGAGGCGAAAGTGCCGGTGCTTTTTTCTAATAAATCTTTGGCACGACCTTTATCGTCATTACCGCTGTAGTGCTTGCTGTCCATGATAAAGAGGTAGGAAATATTGTTCAGCACCAGCGGATAAGGCTGTTTGAATTTCAAATCGACGGTGTAATCATCGACTTTTTCCATGCCTTCATAAGATTCATACAAACCTTTGAAATCGGCGGAAGTTTTAACGCGGTTAAAGCTGAAAATCACATCATCGGCAGTAAAAGGATTGCCGCTGTGGAATTTCACGTCTTTGCGCAAATAAAAGCGCATCACGGTCGGATTTTCAGGGTCGAGGTATTCCCATTTTTCCGCCAAACGCGCCTGCGGCTCCAAATCGGCGCTGATGCGCACCAATGGCTCGAAAATCATGTGCGCCATTTGCAAAGTGCCGTTGGATAATTGCTCCATCGGGTCCATAGATACGGGGTCGGAATCATAAGCGATGGTAATATTCGCCGCCTGCGCCCATGAAAGGAATGAAGCCGCCATAGCGGCGCTGAGTAAGGTTTTTTTCATGTTGTCTCCTATTGATTAGTGGTTACAGTCCAGCAGGGCTGGTTTGTTCAAAACGCGGCATGAGGGCAATCAATTCGCGCGTATAGTCGTTTTCCGCCTGCTCGAAAATGCGGTCGCTGTCGCCGATTTCGAGCAATTGCCCGAATTTCATCACGCCGATACGGTCGCACATTTGCCGTATGACCGGCAAATCATGGCTGATAAAGAGCATCGTCAAGCCCAATTCCGACTGCAAATCTTTGAGCAGATTTAAAATTTGCGCCTGCACCGACACATCCAAAGCAGAAGTGGGTTCATCGCAAATCAGCAGCCGCGGACGCGTGGCAAGGGCGCGGGCAATCGAAATCCGCTGCCGCTGTCCGCCGGAAAATTCATGCGGATATTTGTCGCCGGCATTAGCCGCCAGCCCGACATAATCAATCAAATCCTGCACCACCTGCCGCGCTTGGGCGCTATCCGCCAATTGATGGAAGAGCATCGGCTCGGCAATGATGTCTTTGACTTTCATGCGCGGATTAAGCGAAGAATAAGGGTTTTGGAAGACCATTTGCATTTCGCGGCGATAGGGCAGACGCGCTTTTTCGCTGCTTAAAGCCGTTAAATCGCGGTCTTCAAAGATAATTTGCCCGCTATCGGGCGCATATAAACCCGTGATAATGCGGGCAATGGTCGATTTACCCGAGCCGGATTCGCCCACCAAGCCGAAACTCTCGCCTTTGGCAATCGAAAAGCTGACCTGATTGACCGCCTGCACATAGCGGCGTTTGCTCGGGAACAAAGAATGGCGAGTGCAAAAACGCAGCGAAACATCGCGCACCTGCAAAATACCGCCGGCATAATCCGCCGCCTGCACCGCTTCTTTCTGCCCCAGCCAATGGCTTTGCAAATCCAACACCGCCTGCTGATGCTCCGTACCGGCTTCGATATAGGTAACCAACGGGAAACGTGCGATTTTATGCGTAGAAGGCGGTACGGCGGAAATCAGACTTTTGGTGTAATCATGCTGCGGACGGCGCAACACCTGCTCCGTCGCCCCGATTTCCATCAAAGCACCGCGATAAGTCACCATCACGCGATCGGTTACCGAAGCCACCACGCCCATATCGTGCGTAACTAAAATACAGCCCACATTCTGCTCGCGGCAGAGCTTGCGCAGCAATTGCAGAATTTGGTCTTGAATCGAGACGTCCAAAGCCGTCGTCGGCTCATCAGCAATCACGAATTTCGGCTCGGTCGCCAAAGCAATCGCAATCACCACGCGCTGACGCATGCCGCCCGAAAACTGATGCGGATATTGCCCCATACGCACTTCCGGCTCGCTGATGCCCACCGCCGCTAATAATTCCAGCGCTTTTTGCCGCGCCTGCGCCGCCGTCAGCGGCAAATACAGAAGCATCGGCTCCATCAATTGCTCGCCGATCGTCAACAGCGGATTTAAGGAAGTCATCGGGTCTTGGAAAATAAAGCCGATATCCTTGCCGCGCACGCGTCGCAATTCGTTCTCGGATAAGCGGCGCAAATCCTTACCGTCTAAAAACACCTCGCCGCCCGCCACATAGCCCGGCGGCGTCAGCAAACCGGCAATCGCATTGCCAATCGTGGATTTACCGGCGCCGGACTCGCCGACAATGCCTAAAATCTCGCCTGCGTATAAATCGAAAGACACCGCTTTCACGGCATCGAAACGCCCGTGCCGCGAAGGATAGCTGACTTGTAAATCGCGCACCGTCAGCAGCGGCGCGCTTGCGGATAAAGCCTCGTTCATGCCTCTATATCGTTTTTTTTGAAGAAAAGAAGTGATACCTTACCGCAAAGATTGCGCTTTTGCATCATTTTTGCAACAGATGTTTCAACACACAGAGCGACACATAAAGCGTCGCTCTACGTGTTGCCCTGAATTGGAAGAGCTTACA
>ERZ1023288.37-NODE-37-length-56556-cov-55.872162_pt1 | contig 56556 bp, 62 predicted proteins | sample MGYA00380468_ERZ1023288 | MGnify/ENA primary metagenome ERZ1023288 (study PRJEB33173, sample SAMEA4830366) | metagenome | study: EMG produced TPA metagenomics assembly of the PRJEB25223 data set... | reverse complement strand
GTGATGGAGATATGGGGATGGTTGGTATTTTTTCAAGGTTTGTTGGTTATATTTACCATTCCCTTCATGGCATACCTACCTCACTTAAGCCTCTGGCAAGCCTTTTTGGCAGATGTGGGCATAACGCTCTCGGTTATGGTCTATGCTTTGAGTTTCAACTGGATTTATGACAATATCCGCCTAACATTCATCGCTAAAAATAATCAATTCAAATAAGCGCCTTCATACATAAATTGGTAAAAGTGATGGACACATCTCATAAATCGAGCATTGATACCAAAAAACTTATACCCATCACCCAAGCGCTGCAAAACATCAACCTTGAGGAATACGCACTTTGGCAGGCTTATCGCAGCAAAGTCGGCAGCCTAAACGCCGCCACGCGCCAAGAAATCATGCTGGCGCAACTTTGCGCGATAACCGCCAACGCCCACGGCGCACAAGACATAGACATCTACGACTTCGCGCCGAGCCTCGAACGCCCAAAAATGGAATTTGGCGAGGCTTTGGCGGCGATGAGGAAAACTTAAAGCGCAATGTTTTTATGTTGCGCATATAGTGCAGTCATTTCGGCGATTAAAGCCCCTTTGCTTAAGCCTGTTTCCTTCGTCAAACAGTCGATATGCGCGATGGTTTCCTCGCTCAAAATATAGGTTTTAGGGCGTACGCCCTTTTTTTCATTACTTTTTCTTTGGATTTCTGCTCTTGCTAAAGCCATCATTTTGTCCTATAGTGTGTTCGGAGGCTAGAGACGGCAGGCTCGCCGCCCCTAGCGCTGCTAAACTAATAAGCTGGCAAGCTCACTAGCAGCAGGAGTATGAAAAGTGCGATTTTCATATTTTTCTCCGCCGATTGCCCTTAAGCATTATTGCGGGTTGGGCGTTTAACCCATCAAGACTGGCATCTTGATGGGTTTATTGTATATACATATACTAAAATAAGCAAATAATTCCTGCTTTACCTTGCACATACGGCGGCGTATGATGCAAGAAAAAAGGAGAAAGCATGGAAAGGTTCGTTGCGTTTGATGTGGAAACGGCAAATGAAAATAGAAGCTCCATTTGTCAAATCGGTTTGGCGTTTTTTGAAAACGGTCAATTGGTAGAAACATGGGAAAGCCTAGTTAATCCCAAAACGTATTTCGCCGATATGAATATTGCTATCCATAAAATTAGTCCTGAAGATATTGTTGATGCACCTACATTGGAAGAATTGACGCCGCTACTTAAGCAAAAATTTAATGACTGGGGAACGGTTGTGAGTTATAGCGTATTTGACAAGCAGGCATTTGAGCAGGCTCAACTCGGTATTGATTTCGCGCATTGGGTGGATGTGATGTCTGTTGCGCGTCGTACTTGGGAAGTATTTGCGCATAAAGGATATGGTTTGAAGAGTGTGAGCAAATATCTTGGCATTAGCAATACTTTGCATCATCATGCTTTAAATGATGCGATTGTTTGCGGTCATATTTTTGCCAGAGCCTTACAGGATTTAAACTGCGATATTAAAGAAATTTTTAAACGCGACTGGCATACCTTGCGTTATTTAAAACGCAAAGGTAAATATGCAGATACGCCTGAAGCCGCAGAAAGAAAGCTTAATCCTGAAGGTATTTTATTTGGCGAAGTAGTGGTATTTACAGGCGCGATGACGTATAGCCGCGCGCAGTTAGAAGATATTGCATTACAAGCAGGGTGCGATGTCGGGAAAGGCGTAACAAAAAAGACGACGCTATTAGTTCAAGGCATACAAGACCCTGATAAAATCAAGGGCGAATTATCAAATAAAGAAATGAAAACTTTAGCCTTAATTGAAAAAGGCGTTGAAATAAGAATTATCAGTGAGCAAAATTTTTTAGATATGATAAAAGGAGAAGTAGAATGAAAAAAATAGCGGTTTTAGCAGCTTTGTGCCTATCTATTAATGCCTACGCCGAAGAAATCACAGGCGCTTTTGGCTATCAATTTGGCGATAAAATAGATATTTCTTTAGGCGAAGTAAAAAAATTAGAAGAAGGTATTGAATATATAAAATTAAAAACACCGCCTGAAAATTTTAAACAAATGAATATCGCTTATACTTCTGACACGCAAGAGATTGTATCAGTAATTGGTTTTGCCACTTATAAAGAGCAAGAATGTTTAGATAAAGCAGCAGCTTATCAAAAAGCAATTGAAGAAAAGTATCAAGGAAAAATGCTGCGCCGAATCAGTATGGATGATTTTTCGGTAGAGCTGAAGCAAGGAGATAAATTTATCGGACTGTCTTGCAATTATGACTACAAAATTAAGCAATCTACTTTGACCTTGAGTTACGGCGACAATGCGCGGTATTTCTCGGCAAAAGAAAGAGCAGCTATTCAAAATGCTAAGCAGATAGATAGCTCAAAATTATAGCAATCGGATTAAGTTATTAAGCCCTGCAATTAAGCAGGGCTTTTTTATTGGGTGATTTATGAGCACAACAAGTTTAGGGCGTTTAACGCTAGATTTAATTGCCCGCACGGCAGGATTTACCGACGGCATGAGCCGAGCCGAGCGTGCGGCGGATAACTGGCGGCGCAATGTCGAGCGCAATGCGAAAATTGCGACGGCAGCTTTGGCAGGTGCGGCGGCAGCAGTCGGTGCCTGTTTGCTTACTCTGACGGAACGCAAAAGTCGTTTTGAGTTGGTGAAAAAGATTGCAGGCAAAAAAGCATTGTTGGTGAAAGAGGCGATGATAACCCTGCTTACACCGCATAAATTACGGTCAATTACGCCGGACAGAGGCAAGGAATTTGCCAAACATAGTTTAGTTACGCAAACATTAGGCGCAGCCTTTTATTTCCCCGAGCCGCATCAGCCGTGGCAAAGGGGGACAAATGAAAATACAAACGGGTTGCTCAGGGAGTTTTTCCCCAAGCAACAGGATATAAACCGGTGGAGCGATGATTATATTCAATCGGTCGTCGACAAATTAAATCTACGGCCGAGAAAGTGTTTAGGCTGGAAAACACTTTATGAAGTTTACTTTAAAAAAGTATTGCACTTGGTTTGACAATTCAAGGGTAAAATTTTCTTTCTCAATGTTCAACAGACCCTAAAGACTGCTGATAAAAAACCTTTCATTTAGAAAGGTTTTTTATCCGTTTACTGATAATATAAAATGTCTATCGTATAAAACATCTATTATATAAAACTTTGCAATCAGTGTGTTTCACGACGTGCCACTAATGGTGACGTCAAGCGATACTTGGTGGCAGCATTTTTTGCGCCTATGATGCTCATCATAAAGGTTAAAATTGTGCTGATCAACCAAAATAAGCCACCATAAAGAGCAGTTTTACGTGCAGTGTCTTTTGCCGTTTCAATCGCTTGAGACACTTCTGCTTTGGCGGTGTTGATTTTTTCTTCTGTGCTGACACGCACATCGTTATAAGCTTCCACTGCCGTCTGGCGTACATGCAAGGCCTTTTCTTCACTTAAGCCTTGTGCTTGTAATTTGGCAATCAATTCATCACCTTTTAACGTCTCTTCGATAGACGCAGCACGAGACTTTAAATGTTCATCAAGATTCTGCCATGTGTCAATGTTCGTAAAATCCATTGCTGATAGACTTTGTACTTCACGATTAACCATTTGCTCAATCACACTGGTGGTGGCATCAATCTCAGCATTATCAAGTTCGGTATTTTTAGCAAACCAGTTTTGAATGTCTTCACGGCTAACATTGCCCATGGCACTTTGATAAGCAGATTCAATGCGAGAGCTGACTTCATTACTTTGTGCCGCAGCTGTACCACCTGCCACTGCCAAACTACCCACACCACTTGCAACTGAACCCACCACATTGGCCGCACCCGATGCTGTACTGGCTACGGCACTCGATGCCCCTGATAAAATATTGGTGGCACTGTTCATCGCACCATAACTGGTCAACAGCACGATACAGGCTGCTGTTAACATGCCTGTTAATGTCGCATCTTTTGGCAAGATATCTGTGCCATCGCCAAACAGTGCTTCAGGCGCAGATGCTTTAACAGCAAAAAAACCTGCCACATAAGCACTAATCAATGCCGTGATAATGGCATAAATGCCAGCAGCAATGCCTGTACCACGCAAATCAAGGCTTAAAAAAGACCCAACGATAAGCGATATTGCAAGCATAATCATCGTTACCACAAGCCCCATGATAAGACCTGCAAAAATGCCCCGCCATGAAGGGCGACGTGCTAGAATAGTCTGTATACTCATATGTGATCATCCTTTTTGATTGTTGAGTGACGTACTTTCCTTGCTCAAGCAAGGAGCTTCCTACCGCTAGTATCTGACGTTCCAGACACAAAATACTCTTGGCTGCATTAAGCCAAATTAAGCTACAGTGACATCTTCTGTCATGCGTGGCGTTACAAGTACCACAAGCCCATTGTCTTATTTTACATTTGAATTGTCAAACTCAAGTGCAATACTTTTTTAAAGTAAACTTCATAAGGTGTTTTCCAGCCTAAACACTTTCTCGATCGTAGATTTAATTTGTCGACGACCGATTGAATATAATCATCGCTCCACCGGTTTATATCCTGTTGCTTGGGGAAAAACTCCCTGAGCAACCCGTTTGTATTTTCATTTGTCCCCCTTTGCCACGGCTGATGCGGCTCGGGGAAATAAAAGGCTGCGCCTAATGTTTGCGTAACTAAACTAACCTGAAACCTTTGCAAAACCCCAAAAAATCCTCTAAATTCCCCCAACCCAGAATTTAGAGGATTTTCCATGAGCAGCTTCTTCTACCACTCCGCTCAAACTCTGTTAAACCAATACGCTGACCGTTTCCCCTTGCTTAAAATTACCCAACTGCTCGATTGGCAAGCCATTGAACACACACTTGCCAGTAAAAAAGTGGCTGATTTGCACGACCACGGCGGTCGTCCTGCTTATCCGTTGTTGCCAATGTTTCGTGCAATATTGTTGGGACAATGGCACAGTCTTTCCGACCCTGAATTAGAACGCGGTCTGATTACTCGATTGGATTTTATGATTTTTTGTCAATTCCCGGACGAAATGAATTTGCCCGACCACAGCACACTCAACCGTTTTCGTCATTGGTTGATGCAAGGTGGTCTATTGGACGAACTCAATCAACAAATCAACCAACAACTGGCTCAAAACAAACTCAAAGTAGAAAAAGCCCAAACCGCCATTGTGGATGCGACCATTATCCAAACCGCAGGCAGCAAACTCAAGAAAGCCATTGAAGTCAGCGAACATACCGAACAAACCGAAAATCAAGAACAAACCAAAATCCAAGTAAGCGATACACCGGCGAGCAAAGATGTCGATGCCAAATGGACAATTAAAGGCGGACATTGGCATTTGGGCTACAAACTGCATGCGCGTACGGATGCGGAGGGTTTTATTGAACAAATCCACCTTACCCCCGCCAATGCAGCGGATGTCAAACATTTGGCAAGTGTGTTAGACCATGTTGAAGAAGGCGTAACCGTATATGCCGACAAAGGTTACGACAGCAAAGACAATCGGACTTTTTTAGAAAAGCACAAATTAAAAGATGGCATTATGCGTAAAGCCCATCGTAAGCAACCATTGAACCGAGATGATATTGAGTGCAATAAGGGATTATCAAAAGTTCGCTATCGTGTAGAGCAGAGCTTTGCCATTTTGCACCGACTGTTTAAATGCAAACGGGCAAGCTATTTTGGTTTGGAAAAAGTCAAAGGGCAAATGGTGTTGAAGGTGATGTGTTTGAATTTATTGAAAGCAGCCAACAAGTTAAGGCTAATTGCGCCTATTGCTGCCTGAAAAGGCGGTAAGCAGCCTGAAATGGGCTGTTTAATCAGGATGAATGGGTGAAATTTGGGCAGATGATGCCATTTTTCTTGAAAACCCCAAAGCAACTTAGATGCTTTGAGGTTTTGCAAAGGTTTCAGCCCGCGTAGACTTCGGTAGCCATTAGCTTTATTACCATGGCAATGATTTGAGACTAAAAAGTCCTTGCGCTCGGCTTTCATCAAGCTGTTCAACATAATAGATAGTAGCGTATTGATGCCATTGGGCTTGTTGGTAAAATCATGACAAATTTCTTGTAGCTGCTTTGGGCTTAGTTGTAAACTGTTCATAGGGTCTCTCTCTTTTTTGGATTGCGTTTGCTAAAACATTCTTACAAAAATTTGAGAGACCTTTTCTTTTGCCTCTCATCAGACACACTTTATGGGGCGGTATCCATAAGAATTAAGCAATGCCAGAAATCTGGACGTTTTCAGCATAAATAGATTTTTGGGTTGAATGGCTATAGCTCTGAAAATGCAAGACAGCGCAAAAAAAATCCGTTTTTTATCGAACGCAAAAATGTCGACTTTTCAGACAAAATGCCCTGTACTTTTGGTCTAAAATAAGAGGACGAGATCGCCATGCTATTTATCCGAACAGAAACAGCACCTAAATAAATTCGGAAATCTTGCAAAGCTCTCAGACTAACTTAATCTTTTCAATATAGTCGGAGAAGTGAAAAAGTAGTACAAGGCGGCGAGCCGCAGACAGTACAGATAGTACGGCAAGGCGAGCCAACGCCGTAATACTTTTTCAATTCTTTGACTATGGCGCTTCGACACCGACAATGTCGTGACGTTGTCCAGGTAATAGGGTGAATGAAACCAAATTGCCCAATGCGTCGACCAAGGCCAAGATTTTGGTACTCATGCCGCCTTTGGATTTACCGATGAACTGATTTGAAGTCCCCCTTTTGCACCTTGTCCGTGGCGGTGGACTTTAACAATGGTGCCGTCAATCATAGCGTATTCCATATCAGGATCTCCCCGCAGTGCTTCAAAGATTACGGCAAAGCGCTCAGCCTTGACCCATCTGCGATAGCGTTGGAACACGCTGTTCCACTTACCGAATTCTTCAGGCAAATCACGCCAGGGACTGCCTGTACGAATAATCCACAACACTGCTTCGATAAACAATCGGTTGTCTTTTGCGCTTCTTCCGGCATCTGTGACTTTACCGGCACAAAGCGACTCTATCTTAGCCCATTGGGCATCACTTAGCATTAATCTGTTCATATCAATAGCATGCCATTAATTCAACGTATGTCAACAGCCCCTAAATTTGTAGAGTTTTTCATTTCTTTAAGCGTAAACTTTCTTTTTGATATAGTCGGAGAAGTGAAAAAGTAGTACAAGGCGGCGAGCCGCAGACAGTACAAGAGCGTACGGCAAGGCGAGCCAACGCCGTAATACTTTTTCAATTCTTTGACTATACCAAAATGTTTTATAGGAAGTCTTTGCCAAAGCGACATAAGCTTAATTCATGGCAAAATGTTTCAACACGTAGAGCGACACATAAAGCGTCGCTCTGTGTGTTGCCCTGAATTGGAAGAGGTTACACCTCTCCCACAAGATTATAGTCTCTTAACTTCAAAATGAGATTATTCTAAGCGCTTCTCCTGACAAAATGTGTATCTCTAAGTCTCATTTTGAAGTTAAGGTACTATAATAGCTTCTTCAGATTAAAATGAGACAATAAAAATTTTCAACATATTGAAAAATATTTCAATATGTTGTTTTAAGGCGTATCATTTTAATCTGAAGAGACTATATTTTTCTCTCAAGCAAAAAATTAAGCTAAAATTTATATTTTCTGTTATCTGATATAGTACCTTAACTTCAAAATGAGACTTAGAGATACACATTTTGTCAGGAGAAGCGCTTAGAATAATCTCATTTTGAAGTTAAGGTACTATACTGACGTCGACGAGGGCAAACAGCGCGGTAGCCACCGCTGGCAGAAATACCACGCCGCAGGTCGCGAGGTCTATCTCGGCGTGAGCGTGGAGCCGCAGACAGCCGGACATTTCCTGTGGATCCTGCCGTCTGCGCGCGAGGAAAACGCGCTTGTCCAATTCGAAGTATGGCTGCATCCCGCAGCCCAACCGCCTGCCCTGCATCATCTTGATGCCGAAGATTTGGTGCCAACAGGCTGGAAGCGCATCAACCGCAGCAACAACATCCGGAGACAACCATGAACACCTTTAGTTAATGCGTCAAGTGCAGATAGAATTTCTGCGCTAAAGCCGCGTGCAGCGAGTTCGCCTGCTGTCATTGAAGTATCTTCTAATACGTCATGTAAAACAGCAACAATCTTTTCCGTTTCGCTACCTACTCTTGCCATCACAGCTAAAGGATGCAAAATGTATGGTGCGCCTCCTTTATCTTTTTGCCCTGAGTGATAAGTTGCCGCAATAATAATGGCTTGTTCAAGCGTGGACATTGTCTTACTTACCTCCTAAATCTTGACCGGCATGATACTGTCTAACGTTTTCCATCAATGCTTCTTCGGCATCTTTCGCCGTCTGAATGATTTCCGCTATTTCCGCTTCGCTATAATCCGCCGCTTTTAATACTTCTTCAGGTGATAAATCGCCGGCGAATACGCGCCCACAAAAACCGGCGGCAGCATAGCGCTGCTCCAAAGGATGTTCATCTAAGAATTGACGCACCGGCACCGCTTTTTCGGCTTCCCTTTCTATCTGTCTTTCTAAAAACCGCTCTAAGAGTTCTTTAACATATTCTTCAAAACTGGGGTAGCTTAATTCCTTAGCTGCTATTTTTTGTTCTTCAATCGGCAGCGTTAAAATGCTGTAGTTAATATCCACATCCATCTCATCAGCTAATCGCTGAATATCTTCATTGGTCATCATCTAATTATTCTAAGGATCTAGATTAGCAAGCTAATTTGATAGAGTTTATTGTAGAAGCGAGTATAAATATTTTTCTACATCATCAACACTCTACTTCCAAAGCCAATCGCATTCTTTCAAGTACCATTTAAAATTTTTGCTTACTTCGTTAAATTTTGCAAGCCTTCTTTTGGTAAAACTACAAAAATTTCCTATATAATTGATATATTTACTGTCATGATCAAATTCATCTTATACGCTTAAATTAGCTATAATACCTTTTTTATTTTTAGGAGCGCATGATGACAGCAGAAACCTTTGATTTAATTTGTATTGGCGGCGGCAGCGGCGGCGTGGCGACGGCAAGACGTGCGGCGGAGTACGGAGCGAAAGTCGCTCTGATTGAAAAAGCGCGCGTCGGCGGCACCTGCGTGAATGTGGGCTGCGTGCCTAAAAAACTCTTTTGGTATGCCGCCAATACTGCCGAGGCTTTGCATAATGCGCCGCTCTTCGGCTTTGCCAAACCCGAATCCGTCGCTTTTGATTGGGCGAGCTTTAAAAAGGAACGCGATGCCTATATTGCGCGCTTAAACGGTATTTATGAGAAAAATCTCGAAAAATCAGGGGTGAGCTTAATTCGCGGCGCAGCGAAATTCATCGATAAAGAAACGGTGGAAGTCGAGGGCAAACACTATCAGGCAAAACATATTCTTATCGCGGTTGGCGGCACGCCGAGCGTTCCCGAGATTGCTCAAGCGCAATTGGGCATTACTTCCGATGATTTTTTTGCTTTGGAGCAGCAGCCGCAGCATATGCTGATAATTGGCGGCGGCTATATTGCCTGCGAGATTGCAGGCGTGATGCAGGCATTGGGTAGTCAGGCGGAGATTGTGATTCGCGGCAAGCACTTGCTGCGTCAATTGGATGAAGACATCAGCGGCACACTTGCCGATGCCATGCAGGAACAAGGGATTAAGATTCATCGCGAAGCCAATGTAACAGCGATTGAAAAACAAGGCGGACAACTTGAAGTGCAATTGGATAACGGCGAAAACATCCTGACCGATTGCCTGTTTTGGGCGACCGGCCGCCGCCCTGCGACGGATGCGCTGAATCTTGCCGCCGCCGGCATTGCCGTGCAAAACAACGGCGTGATTGAAGTCGATGATTATCAAAATACCAATGTGGCGGGCATTTATGCGATTGGCGATGTGGTCGGCAAAATCGATTTGACGCCAGTGGCGATTGCCGCCGGCCGCCGCCTTGCCGCACGTCTTTTTAAAGGCGACAGCCAAGCCAAATTGGATTATGAGAATGTGCCGAGCGTGATATTTACTCATCCGCCGATTGGCACGGTGGGGTTGGGCGAGCGTGAAGCGCGGGCGCAATACGGCGATACGCTCAAGGTCTATAAAGCGCAGTTCACGCCGATGGCGCGCACTTTCGCCGCCCACAAGCCCAAAACGCTGATGAAATTAATCTGTCAAGGCGAACAGGAAAAAATCGTCGGCATTCAGATGATTGGCGACGGCGTGGACGAAATGCTGCAAGGCTTTGCGGTGGCAGTCAAAATGGGGGCTTGCAAAGCCGATTTTGACGATACGGTCGCCATTCATCCGACCAGCGCGGAAGAATTAGTGACGCTGCGCTAAAAAACGCTAATTGAGCAATTTTCCCAAATCATCAAGCGGCAAGTACGGAGCAATTCTGTACTTAGCGCTTGATGATGTTTCTTAAAAACTTAGCTTCAACCTTGAAGTGCAATTAATATAGTCAGTTCATGTCAAAACAACACATGACTTTTACATATCGACGTAAACAATAGAAATATAATGCTTTAAGTGTTCTCTTTTGGCATGAATTAACTATAATCCTCAAGGCCTTAATCCCCGATGTGTGGGGCGGTTTTTCCAACCAGACTAATGTCTGATTATGATAGTTTATTAAATGTCTTAATCCCCGATGTGTGAGGCGATTTTTCCAACATGAACCGCCTAGAAGAAGGAGTTGTCCTGTTTTGTCTTAATCCCCGATGTGTGGGGCGGTTGTTCCAACTTCAATCTCAAAAAAACAATGGCTATGGTCATTGAGTCTTAATCCCCGATGTGTGGGGCGGTTGTTCCAACAAAGCATCACTTAAGAATGTTAGCTCAAATAAGTTTGTCTTAATCCCCGATGTGTGGGGCGGTTTTTCCAACTTAAAAAATTTGAACGGTACGAAATCGTGTTTGAGTCTTAATCCCCGATGTGTGGGGCGGTTTTTCCAACCCAAAACCCGGGGAACAATACACTATCCTCGAGTCTTAATCCCCGATGTGTGGGGCGGTTTTTCCAACTTAGCTTCTCAGAGGCTAACGATTTAGCTTTTCGCGTCTTAATCCCCGATGTGTGGGGCGGTTTTTCCAACCTAAACAAGGCTTTTGCTTGTTCAAAAAAGTTCAGTCTTAATCCCCGATGTGTGGGGCGGTTTTTCCAACTCGAATTACGATTTCTGCCCAGACTATTATTCCTTGTCTTAATCCCCGATGTGTGGGGCGGTTGTTCCAACGTAGTCATTGCTGGCTATCGAAAGCCATATAAGTCTTAATCCCCGATGTGTGGGGCGGTTTTTCCAACTCTGACTTTTTGACCAAACACATGTATTTCAATTGTCTTAATCCCCGATGTGTGGGGCAGTTTTTCCAACCATTCTAGTAGAATGTCAAGATTTCATCGGCAATAGTCTTAATCCCCGATGTGTGGGGCGGTTGTTCCAACAAACCAGATATTGAACAAAAAATATCAGCATTGTCTTAATCCCCGATGTGTGGGGCGGTTTTTCCAACGGAGTAGCTGTAAGAGGTAAAACTCTAACCGAAGTCTTAATCCCCGATGTGTGGGGCGGTTGTTCCAACTAATATCCCGCTAGATACCAACCATTTGCTACGTGTCTTAATCCCCGATGTGTGGGGCGGTTGTTCCAACGCGTCCTTGCCATCACCTGTACTGCCTTTCCAAGTCTTAATCCCCGATGTGTGGGGCGGTTGTTCCAACTGACTGCCTGTTTTTTCTCCTTGCTTTTCAAATGGTTGAAAGGCGTCTTAGCTAAATTTCTTTTTTGCCAAAAGGAGTTTTTCATGCTATCGAGTTTTCAATGACTTAGCTTTGTGTCGGAAGAACGTTGAGGCGCGCTATTTTAAAGGCTGTTTATGTGTTGTTCAAGGATTTTGTCGTTGTTTTTATGGTTGTTTAAATAAAGATATAGTCGGAGAAGTGGAAAAGTAGTACAAGGCGGCGAGCTGCAGACAGTACAGATAGTACGGCAAGGCGAGCCAACGCCGTAATATTTTTTCAATTCTTCGACTATAATACATTGTTGCCGGCTGCCTTATGCATAGTCAATTAATGGAAAAATTAATTATTTTTCAATCGGGTAGATACTACCGTTCCTCTCAACTCCCCAAAACAAAAAACCATATATAGTCAATTCATGACAGAATTGACTATAAAACTACGATATTCTTTTGGATATGACTATAAAATCTGTCTTATCACAAGGAAATGGATTCCAAAATATTTTTCAATCTTCCTTCCGGCTTTCCTTTCTTTTTAATCCAGTCATGCTGAGCAAATTTCTCTCTTAATTGTTGAGGAGAGAAAAATTTAATCAAATCGGCTTTTTCTTCCGTTTTTACAGTCTCATCTTCAAATATGGCGGTCAGATCTTTCAATAGCTCTTCAAATAGTTTCTGCCCTTTATTATCATTTGACTGGAATTTTTCGCCGCTTCCTAATTTTTCGCACCATTTTGCTTTTAAAGCTTCGGCTTTTGGCAGATTTGCCAATTTTGCTTCTTTAGCTTGCCGTTCTTTTTCAGCTGCTAACTGTTCTTTCTTTTCTTTAATGCTGCGCATTTGCTGTTCATCGCATTCAAAATAGCCATAGCCTGAAGCTGTTTTGCTGCCCATGCCTTGATTTTGCAACATTTGAAAGAGCAAATTATTGGCAAAATTCGCCCAAGCTTCGCCATCTTCGCCGCATTCCACCACAAAATAGAAACTGCCTTGAGAGGCAATTTGCTGATTGGGAATAGGACTTTCCATTTCATCGGCAACAGCTTGCTTGTCATTGTAATAATCTTGGTGGTGCGTGGTAACGATTTCGCCGACAAATGGCTTGCCGCTATTGGGAATCCACCAGGCATCATGCCAAATCAATGCGCCTGCATTGTCTTCATCGCCAAACAGTACCTGACGGATGTTTTCAGGCAAACCAATACGTTCGGCAAATGCCGCCACCGCCCCCTTTACGCTGGAACCTGCTAACATCGGCATGCCGTAAGTATGGTGCGTGGTTAAACCGGTTTCCAAAGCAGTGGCACTGCTCATGCCCGTGTACAGTCTGCCGTTGATTTTGGCGGCGGTAAAGGCAAAACGTTTTTCGTCTTGGCTGTGTGTCAACCAGCGTTCATAGGCTAACTCATATAATTCGCTGGCTGAAATTTTGCTGACACGTTCAATCAAATTTTGTTTGCATTCTTTGCTTTCGCCGGAATCCCACACACTTAAACCGCGCTGCATCAACAATCCTGCATGTGCGCTTTTCAGGCTGCCTGAAAGCCGACCCTGCGGCGCAATTAAATCGCGCAAATGATTTCGCATTAAGTTCATGATGTTTCCTTTTCTAGCAAAGCTTGGGTGTAGCGTTTCAACCATGAAGCCGCGTCCAATGCTTTGCGTGTGAGCAATTGGTATTCGCTGATATTGGCTTGCAGAATATGACTGTGCAGGGCTTGACCATCGTCTTTACCTGTTAATAATTCCGCCAAATGTGCCAATAATTGCGTGTGTTCATCTTTGCCTTTTGCCAGCAAAAATCCCACTGCTTGGCTTAATCCTGATTGCAAAATCATGCTTGGAAAATTTAATGCCAATGTGCGATATTTGGCAGATAAAGATTGCGCCATTTTTAATGCTTTTTCATCGGATTCTTCATTTTTGAAATACTCATCTTTTAAATGAGTTGCCTGCATTTTTTCCACCAAAGGATAAGCCGTTTGCGCCATTTTTTGTGAACGAATTTCACGCATTTTCACGCTCCTTGTTTGCCAATCAACAAACGGCACAAACCACGACCCACCGTGTGTTTACCGCCGATTTGAATGTTTAATGCTTTTTCAGGCAGCAGCGTATTCAATTCTTGGGCAGATTTTGGATTGTTTTTATCGCGTGATGCCCCAACGCCGAACACACCCCAAAGCACGGTTTCACAGGGTAAATTTTCTTCCGACCACAATGCGCCGTTTTGAACGATGCGTGTTTTTTGGTCAATTTTGATTCGCATACGGATTTCTGTGGCAGTATCTGCCAAAAAGGAAAACACATCATCAGGCAACACCACAAAACGCTGCGTCAATTCTGCTTGCCAAGTCTCATCATCAGGATAAATAGCTTGGGCGATGGCTTGCGCCCATTCGCTAACAACAGCATTTTTTTGTGCGTCCATATCCAAATCTTCCAGCGCAATTTTATCGCCCAGCAACAGTAGGCTGTCTGAAATCACTTGAGCTTGCTTATCCAATTCAGGAATGGCAAATGATAAATTAGCATCACGCTGATAACGCTTTAAAATAAATGGACAAGTCGCATACGCCACCGTCCCCGCAAACGAACGCACAGGCAACAGCAATAATTGTGCATCGCCAAATGCCACCGCGCCTGCATGTGCAGGGTCGTTATTCTCCGCACCAAATAAGATTTTCACATTTTCTTTGGATAAATGGTGTTCGCAATGTTCATTGCCGAACTCATCGCGCAATACGCCTTTAATCGCCGACCCTGGAACAATCGGCAAATTGCTTGCACGAGAACGCGCAATCGGTAAATCCACCGCGCCCACGCCTTGCCCTGTGCCAACGTGCAAAGCTGATAAAGTGTGTAAATGATATAAACGGTTTTCCATAATTTTTTCCTTTTATTCAGGTAATTGCCAAGCAGAAATAAGGCATAAACCAAAACCGTCCAAACGGTCTTGTTCATTTTGACAAAGAGATTGATAATTCAATACGGTAACATCTTTGGCATCAAAAGATTGATTTTCTAAAATTTCCAGCCAATAGACCGAACCCGCCGCCACCGCTTTTCGCATGGCTTTGGGTTGATGTTTTGCCAAATCCCAACCCGATACAGGCTGCCAACGGTCTATTGCCGCCGCCCGCAATTTCACGCGAATATCGGTTTGGGGCAATGTGCCGGTGAGCGTGTCTTTATCCAAGCAATCGGGCAACCAGCCTTGTTCAAACACGGCTGGCGACAATAAAGTCAATTTCAAGCCATTGGTTTGTTGAAATTCAGGCTGCCTGAAAAGCTGTTTAGGAACTTCGGTTTTCTCTAAGCACGATAAACGTCCTTCACCACCAAAACGCACCAAATCATCATTCAATGATTCTGCCGCGGCAATCACAAAGCCATAACGCTCTTCGTGCCAGCCTTGATGATTTTCACATCGCGTGTTGGCAAAGTCGTAGGCAGCGCTTTGAAACAGTTTGCCGTCTTCACCGGCTAACGTGTCACGATCAATCGCCACATGGCTGCGCACTTCTACAGGCAAGTGATTTGCGCCATTTTTTTGAACATCCTCATAAGATAATGATTGACCATCACACTGCCAAGCCAAAAAATCCGCCAAATCCCAAAATGCCGCACCGCTTTGCGGTTTGCCTTTGATAGAAGAAGCCATCTGCACCGGCAACAAATCATGCGGCAAATCCGAACCACAATCTTCAGGCACTTTTTGTGGCGACAAACGCAGCAATTCCACACGGTCGGTTTCTTTATTTTTAAGATACAGAGCATCGGCTGGTTTGGGCACAAACACCTGTTTCAAGCTACCTGAATCGTCCAATTTCGCCAAAAACAAACCGTTTACCGCAATATTTTGCAAAGCCGCTACATCGTAGCTGCCTGAAAAACCGTTCTGCTGCTGCGCCGACACCGTGCGAATCAAACCCGCCGCCGCGCTGGGCAAAGGAAACATGATGTCGTCTGTGTCCGACTGTGCGCCAAAGGGTTTGCCACTGCGAAACACCAACGGCGAAAGCGCGTCAATGATGTAATAATTCATGAATGTTCTCTCCCTAAATCGCGTTGGGTTTTGGCCGCCAGCCAGCGGGCGATGATTAACTCGGTAGCAAGGGCGTTTAAGTCTTGCAAAGCATTGAGGCGGTTTTCCAATTCCGTTTTCACGACAGCATCTATTTTTTTACCGTCATGAGTACGGGCTTTTTCCAACATACGCATCAATTCAGCCATGCGGATTTTTTCCAACAAGGCTTCATCTCTGGGTGTGGGAAAATCGGTAGCCGTAAAAATTTCACGACAATCATAAGCAATACGGCTGCTGATAGTTTTTTCTTGATAAGCCTGCTGCCAGAACCTGAATTTTTCCAATGCAGATGTATCATCCCAACGCAAACGCATATCTACAGTCGCACCGCCGCGCACCGCCAATGTGATGCCCAAAGCATTACGCTGTGTTTTTTTGGGGTATTTATCGCCTTTGGCTTCTTTTTCGGCGCGTTTTGCCAAGGCACGGATATTGCCCAATGGTGTATTGATGTGGCAAATTGCCAAACCCACCGATAAAGTAGGCGGATTTTCTGCCCCCAAACCATCGGCAACTGGTTTCAAACTAGCTGAAAATTTTTCTGCCAGTGCTTCGGCACACTTAAGGGCTTGATTGAGCGGCACCAAACCCAACACATCATCGCCACCCGCATAAATACATTGCGCCTGATGTTTTTGCATGGTTTGGGGAACACCTTCGGCAAATGCGGATAAATGTTTAGTGATAGATTGATGATGTTCTATTTTTTCTGCTTTATCCAGCAATTCCCCCATGCGATCGCCGTCTGCCAACAACATGGCAAAATAAGGGCATGGCTCGCCATGTGCTTTCCAAATTGCTTTTAAAGCATATTTTAAATTGTCCAATAATGGTTTATCGGCATCGTCACAGTTTGGGTAAGCTGCTTGCAAACGTGCAGGGTATAAAAATTGCGCGTCATACGGAAAATCCGCATAAATTTGATGATTGCCTAAAACGCGTGTTGCCAAGCTATTTTTCACCAATTCTTCATAGGCTTGTTTCACTTGCTCAAAATCGGCATGGTGTTTGACTTCAGCAATCCAACTCTCTGCCGCCACGCGAGTGATGGCGGTGAATTGCTCCGGATTACCGCATAAACGCTTGACCACACCTGCACAATCCAGCTGCTCCGATTGGCTCAACCCTAATTTTTTGCGTAACAAAGAACTGTTTTTTTCAGGCAGCACGGTTTCACGCGCACCGTCTAACGATGATTTGGGTAAATTCACTTTGTTAAGTGATGGAGCAAAATCACGAGTGGCTTTACGCGCTGCCAACATGACGGCGGCTTTTTGGCTGGCTGAAACATATTCTTTCTCATCAGCCATTTTTGCCCACGCGTATTGCACTTCCACATAATCGTTTTTTTGATTATCCCAAAGCTCTTGGCGCAACTGTTTACCGATTTTTTCAAAAACATCATCAGCTTGTTTAACAAAAAAATCCTCTGCGGCTTTTTTGGCTTCTTTGGCAATATTCAACAGCTCTTCTTGAGATTTATTTTTGATGATAACCTGAATTTTATTGCCCACATTTTCAGGCAGCTTGTTTTCTTCTGCATGAGGGAAAATCATTTCCGCACCGCTATTTAGCAAACTTTGCGCCGCCGCTTTGGCAATCTCCGACAACAACCACGACCCCGCCCACAAATCACGACTGCGCCGCGCCGAAGCAATAAATCCTTGCACCGGTCCTACAGACAGGATTAAAACATATGAATTCATTTTGTTTTCCCTAAAATGTTTTTCACTTCTTGGCTGCTATTGGGCAACATCAGCACCATAGCACGCCATTGCGAACCGTCATAAACAGGGCGACTAAACACCGTTGCCAAATGACGCGAATGTTCATCATTTTTGCCGAGTAATTTTCGAAATGCCTCTTTATGCTCACGGCGTTTTTCTTTCCAAGCAGCAATCGCATCAATCCACGCGGCTTTGGCATTGTTTTCCGGGTTGCCTGGATACAAGATTTCACAACCCAAATCACGCATTTCCTGTTCTGAAACCAAATTCAAGCCTTGCACGGTAAATACGCCACAACCGCGTCGCGTTCGTCCACCAATACCGCCCAAAGTCGCCCACCAGCGTAGGGTTTCTAAAACTTGTTCTTTTTGTTCATCGCTGATTTTTTGGTCAAAGCAATATTGCAAATTCCAACGCAAACCTTCTTTACCCAACTTCATTTCAGGCAACCCAGTTCGGGTGCTTCTGGCGGTAAATAAGGCATAACCTAATGTATCATTGATATTTTTAGCGTAGTCTGAAAGCGGGGCTTTTTGGAGTTTATTTTCCATTTCCACCCGCAAAAACACCAAACTCGCATGACCTCCGCCCTCATCGCCATCATTCATACCGCCCCACAAAGCAAATTCCGCTTTGCGAATATCTTTCAGCTTCCATTTATGTTGCGCCAACAAACGCCACCAAAAACGCAACTGTCCGCGAATCGCTGCCACACGAATCGGTAAATCCGCATCACTGTGTCTTGCTTCAACGCCACCACCGTGAATAGGCGTTACCAATTCACATGAAATGCTTTGCCATGCTATTTCAGTAGAGTGCTGCCCTGAATCTGTTGTAATAATTTTGCTGTCTTTATCAAACACAGGTGCGGCTAAATCAATTTTTCGTAAACTCATGATTATATTTCCCATGTTTCAATATATTGAATAATATCTTTTAGTTTTTGATGTAATTTTTCTTGGTTATTCAAAATTGGTAAAATATCAGCATTATCTGGCTTTGTACCATGTGCCATTGCGTTACGAATAGCAGAAATTTCGTTAAATAATTTTTTACCCGTTGAATTAAGAGTCTTCTTCAATTCATCCTTTGCTTTATCACGTAAACCATGAACATTTTGATCTTGATTATTAAATTTAATTTTTTTAGAAATCCATGCTTCATTACTCAAAATACTGGCTTGTAGATAATTGCCATTTTCCAAGTGTCGTTTCGCCAAATACAACTGGCGTTCATAATGACCTTTCTCTTTCACCCATTGAAGTCTCTGCACCCAATCATTTTTTACCAATGGTAAAAATAGATTATTAATTTGATTTGATTGTAAATTTTTATTAAACTCTTTCAACGATGAACGCGAAAATTGCATTTGGTTAATATTTTCAAAAAAAGCAGCTTCCTTCAATAATTGACCATTATGCGAATCTAACAATGGGATAAATGCGGCATAATTATCGCTTTGTTTATAAGCAGAAAGCGCATCTACCCAATCCAACATGGTCAGCATACCGCTCAAATCCACTACCGGCGTACGGTTATTCTCATTTCTCATTTCAAACGCGCCATAATAAATATGTTCAGTACGAATATTTTTTATACTTTTCAAAAAACGCGCCGCAACCAATGCCAACATAGGTAAATGTCGAAAGCCATGAGTAACATCGAGTGAAATACATTCATTTTCACATAATTCTCTGGAAATTCTTTGCAAAATAGCAATTTGCTCCACACTATCACGTGCATATCCAATCACGATACAGCGAACCTCACAACCCAATTTCTGCTCTAACTCAGGTGTGAATGCCTGTAAGAAGTTTTCATCAACTTCATTTTGGCTAGATTTTTCAATTAATTCCAATAACCTTTCATCTGTAGTGCCGTAGTGATCAAATAATACATCCCACATACTACCGGCTGTACCAATCAGCAATAATTTTTTAGGTTTTATTATTTGTGTTAAATCGGCTCCCATAAATTTAGTGGTAAAAAATTGATTATTTAACTCATATTCCGTTTCACGGTAGCCATTCATTTGCTTACCTAAAAAACTAATCAAAGTACTCATATCATCTCCTTGGTTAAAATGAAAATATATCAAAAATTATTAACTTAAAACTTTACATCTAAACTATAGCATTCTAAAAAGATGATAGTATAAATTTCAATCATTCGCTAGTTTTCTCAAGCGATAAGCCCCCAAACCAAAAACCGTTTCTTTGCCGATATGCAGCCACTGGCACAAATGCAAAAACACACTCAGTTCAGGCGGAATATCTTCAAACCGACATTCCCCGATAAGCCCACCTAAACTCATATGCTGCTGTTGGCGGTTGGAATAACGCGTCCAATCCTGCCATCGGACTTGGCTCTGCCAAACAACATCTTGGCATTGCCTAGCAAGAGCGGCATAGTCGGCCTCTATCGCTTGAGGAAAATAAAGCTGAGCGATGCTTGAGCTGCGCCGCATCGCCTGCCGCAGCACTTGGTCTGCACTAAAATGTTCTTCTTTAACGACCTTGCCTTGCTGCTGTAGACGCACAGGTGTTAGAAAATTCAGACAGATATGCTCTGGATAGCTCTCTGGCAAGCTGATGCTATTATGATGCCGGATAATATTCCTATCTTTGAGAATAGGATGCCAAGAACCTTGATGCTCTACTGCCAATTCAATCAACTCCGCACGACTTTTCTGCCTACCGATTTGATGATTAAAAGCCTGCTGCAAAGCATAGCTAATCAGCGGCAGATAATGCCGCGCCTCGCCAATCAGCACAAGATTAAAACGATATATCTCGCCGCTTTGCCAATGCGTTTTTCCCTGTAGCGGCGGCTCGATAACATAAGGCGGCGACGGCGTATTTCTCTGACTGCGATCAAGATGCTGACTCGGCGGCACACTGAAAACGCGGCTATAAAAACAATTATCTTGATGCGGATCTTGCCTGCAAGTACAAATATATTTCATCAAAGCATGCCCAAAAATACCGCGCAAAGTAGAGCCGGCATAAGCAGGAAATTGCACGGCTTGATGCAGCAAAAAACCAAAACGATAACGGGCAATCGGCAAATCGCTCGGCAAATTATGAGGCTGCATCGATCTTCCTTTCTTTTGCCGCCAATCTAAGCATCTCCAGCCCTCCTCACAAATCATGCCTTCAGCTTGCGCACATCAAAAGCCTGCAAACTTGCCCCCGCTTCACGCATCTCTTGCGCTGAAAACTCGCTACCGCGCATCGCCAAAGACTGCGGCATCTGCAAAAAATAAAACCGCGCACCGCGCTCGCAAACCTGCGCTGCCAAATGCACAGGCAAAGTCCCCAAAACCACATCGCCGGCATTAATCTCCTCCACCGCCAAATGCGGCACCACCCTATCCACCTGCCAAAGCTTCTGCTCAGCAATCCAGTCTATAGCGCCCTGATGACGCGAAACAAACCAAACCGTCATATCCAGCTCCTTATTGAAAACCGCATCATAAAACAAAGCTTAAACAAACGCGATAAAAACAAATTTATTTACTCAAAAAAATTTATCATCATGCATAATAAACACCACAACAAACACATAAGGAAACCCATGCGCCACTACTACCTCTTTATCTACGACATCAGCTGCCCCAAACGCCAAGCCAAAATCCGCCGCCTGCTTCAAGCCTATGCCACAGGTAGGCAAAAATCCCTCTACGAATGCAACCTCCACCCCCACGAGCAACAACAACTCTGCAACGACATCAGCAAACTCATCACCGAACAAGACAGCCTTCACTACTTCATTACCGACTCCGAAAAAGCCAAACACTACGGCATAGCCCACCCCTTGCGCCAAGACTATTTCATCATCAGCTAAAGGACAACACATGAGCACCCTCTATATCGACCGCCGCAACCTTAGCCTCAGCATAGAACGCGCTGCCCTAATCATTCGCGAAAACGAACAACACCTCAACACCCTTCCCCTCAAACTCATCGAACGCCTCTGCATACATGGCGACCTTCAACTCAGCGCACACAGCCTAGGCAAACTCGGCGAACACGGCATTGGCATCGTCATCTTAAGCGGCAGAAACCGCCGCCCCTGCCTATTGATGCCCAATTGGAAACTAGATGGAAAACGCCGCCAACACCAATACACCCAAGCCCAAAACCCTGACTTTTGCCTACAACAATCCCGCCACATCTGCCAAGAAAAACTCCAAGCCCAACTGGAACACCTTCATCAATACCGCCAACCGCCCATTTACCGCCACATCAAATCCATTACCCAACACCTCTCCCACATAAGCCACAGCCCAAGCATCGCCCAAATTCGCGGCATAGAAGGCGCGGCGGCAGCCCAATACTTTGCCGCATGGCAGCACATCATTGCGCGCAGCCTGCAATTTACAGGACGCAACCGCCGCCCACCGCGCGACCCAGTAAACAGCCTCCTCTCTCTCGGCTACACCCTGCTACACTTTGAAACCGTCAAACACCTACACCTCTGCGGACTTGACCCCTACATCGGCTACTACCACCAAACCGAACACGGACGCGAATCCCTCGCCTGCGACCTCATCGAAGCCCTGCGCCCGCAATACGATCAATGGATCATTCAACACATCAAACAACAACGCTACCGCGCCCAAGACTTTCGCATCACCGCCAACAATTGCAGCATCAACAAAACCGCCCGCCAACACTTCTACCAAGACTACGAACAACTTGCCAAACAACTGCGCCCCCAAATCCACCACCGCTGCCGCCAACTACTCAAAACCCTAGATCCCGACCACGACAGAAACAGCGACCACCTCCACATCATCGACAAAACAAATAACAGCGAAACAACATCATGAACTGGATAATCGCCTACGACATCACAGACAAACGCCGTCTGCAAAAAATCCACCGCCAACTCACAGACATCGCCATCTCATTGCAAAACAGCACCTTTCTATACCAAGGCAATGAAACACAACTCATAGAAACACTCGAACAACTCATGCAAAACCTAGACCCTAAAAAAGACGACCTACGCGCCTACCCTCTCGCCGGCAAACTCTACCGCCTAGGCAAACCCAGCCTAGGCACAGGCATCAGCCTCGGCAACTTTCCGGAAACCCCATCGCCATATTTAAAACACAAAACATAAAACACCCCTTGAACGGCGCGCAAACAGCCTTTAGAATAGCGCGCCTCAACGTTCTTCCGACACAAAGCTAAGTCATTGAAAACTCGACAGCATGAAAAACTCCTTTTGGCAAAAAAGAAATTTAGCTAAAGCGCCTTTCAACCATTTGAAAAGCAAGGAGAAAAAACAGGCAGTCAGTTGGAACAACCGCCCCACACATCGGGGATTAAGACACCTAAATTTATGATAGGTGCAACACCACCTGCAGTTGGAACAACCGCCCCACACATCGGGGATTAAGACTTTCATCGCAACAATTTTTTCAATTTTGTTCATTTGGTTGGAACAACCGCCCCACACATCGGGGATTAAGACTGAATGATGGCTTTTTCCTTATCTGACCAGACATGTTGGAACAACCGCCCCACACATCGGGGATTAAGACGACGACCAAGGCTGGTATGATGCATATTACAGCGTTGGAACAACCGCCCCACACATCGGGGATTAAGACGACGACCAAGGCTGGTATGATGCATATTACAGCGTTGGAACAACCGCCCCACACATCGGGGATTAAGACAAAAATTGAAAAAAATATTTGTATTTGTATGAAGCGTTGGAACAACCGCCCCACACATCGGGGATTAAGACATAACAACACAAACACAAACACAAAGTCCAAAAAATTTTGTTGGAACAACCGCCCCACACATCGGGGATTAAGACTCGTCTAATGGATTCCACTCCATTATGGTTTCGAAGTTGGAACAACCGCCCCACACATCGGGGATTAAGACTTGACTAACTTCATGTTGTTCTCCGTAATTGAATGTTGGAACAACCGCCCCACACATCGGGGATTAAGACCTGCATTCAGGGTTCCCTCTACTGTTGAGTCAAGTTGGAACAACCGCCACACACATCGGGGATTAAGACATTAGTCAATGCCTTTATTATTACATTTTCCTAAGTTGGAACAACCGCTCCACACATCGGGGATTAAGACGTAAAATTCCTTTCCTCAGGGGGGATGTCCCTGAAGTTGGAAAAACCGCCCCACACATCGGGGATTAAGACGTAAAATTCCTTTCCTCAGGGGGGATGTCCCTGAAGTTGGAAAAACCGCCCCACACATCGGGGATTAAGACGTAAAATTCCTTTCCTCAGGGGGGATGTCCCTGAAGTTGGAAAAACCGCCCCACACATCGGGGATTAAGACAGTCGCAAGGAGACCACCTTTGTTCATGAGCTTCAGGTTGGAACAACCGCCCCACACATCGGGGATTAAGACACCTCCACGATTAGGTTGACCCTATGGTCAAGTTGGAACAACCGCCCCACACATCGGGGATTAAGACGCTTTTTTGCACCATACCTTAAAACGAATATTTTCCCGCTCTCGTTTTATCGATTATTCAATCGCCAAACAAAAAAAGCCGAGCATTGATATGCTCAGCTTTTTATTTGCCGTATCTATTAAATTCGGCTTGCGCGAATGCTGCCGCCAATAATGGCGGCAGCTAGGTTAGCCTTAGGATTTTCCCACTTGCGCCATAACAAAATCAGGCGAGATGCCGCTGTCGGCGATGTAGTGGCGGTAATCAAGGTCTTTGAAAAAGCCGTGTCCGTATAAAAGCGCGGTTTTAATGCCATAGGCATTGCCGCCTAAAATATCGGTATGCAGGGTGTCGCCCAGCATCAGGCAGCGTTCGGGCTGAAAGGCGATGCCACGCGCGGCGAGGCGTTTTACCACGATGTCGTAAATGGCGGGGAAAGGTTTGCCGAAGACGCGGGTTTTCTCATGCACGGCATCAGGGAAGAATAAGGCGTATGTACCTGCTTCGATAGACGATGTTTTGCCAAGGGGCGCGATGAGATCGGGATTGCCGAGCAAGACGGGGCGCGGATGATTGATAAGCGCGGCTTCCAATGCGGCTTGGCGTTCGGTATTCCAGCGGTGCGGCGAGAAGAATAAGAAGCCGTCGGCTTGCAGGAATTGCGGCGCATCTTGGTCGATTATTTGATAATCGGCAAGGTCTGTTTGATGTTCTGCCGCGCCGATTCTGCCCCAAGTGAGTTGACGCGAGTATTCCGCCAAGGCTTCCAAGAGGGCGTCGCGGCTGGTAACGATATTTTCCAGCGCAAAATCATAGCCTAAGCCCGAGTATTTGCCGAGATAGAAGTTTTTTTCAAAGCCGGCGGCGTTTGAGACGACAAAGCATTCTTTGCCTTGCGCTTGCAGGGCGGCAACGACTTCCGCCGTGCCAGCAATTGCGCTGCTGCCTACGTTTAAGACGCCGTAGGCATCAAATAAAAAGACATCGAATTGTTCGGCGATTTCTTCTAAGCCGCTAACGGCAAGGGCGGGCGCGGCGCGGCGCACTTGCGGCAGGCGATGGCGGATACTTTGATAGCGCGCATAGGCTTGAACGGCTGGCATGAGTGTCTCCTAAAGCTAAAAGGCGCAGCTTAGCGCAGAAGGACTTGATTAGGCAATTCGTTGCCGTTGGGGTCGTCTTCCGAGGGCATGCGTTCGCGCAGCAGATTGCCCACGTCTTCCAGCAAGGCTTCTAGCGCTTCGATTCTTTCTTTAGCGTAGAGTTTCGCTACTGCCGCATCCGCCAGAATCTGCCATTCTTTTTCATTAATCACGGTATTTAAGCCTTGATCGGCAACGATTTCCAAGCGGTGTTCCGCCAAATTCAGATAAATCAAAATGCCGTTGCGTTCCGCCGTGTCCCAAATCCGCAGATGGGCGAACATGTCTTCGGCACGCTGACGGATGCGCAGATGAAAACTTTGCGTAAAAGGCAGGCTGCGTTCGATGCACAGGCGGATTTCGCCGCGATGACCGCGCTCGGCAAGGGCAATCGCCGCCTCAAGCCGCGCCAAGGCGGCGGCATTGAGCCAGCGCGATTGAAAAGGGGTGGCGATCAAATGCGATAAAGCACGTTTTACTTTGCTGCCAACTGTTTGCGTATTCACCATGAACCTCCTGCTCCGCCACCTGAAAAACCGCCTCCGCCACCGCCGTAACTGCGTCCGCCGCCAAAATTGCCACCCGAAAAACCGCCGCTGCCGCCGCTGATAATAATCGGTCGACTGCCGCCCGAAGCGCCTTGTGCGCCAAAGAAAAACAAAAAGATAACAAAGAAAAAGAAACCGAAAACAAAGGACAGCGCGCCCAAGCCGAAGATGAAATAGCTCAGGCCCGCCACCGCCGCGCCGCCCAACAAGCCGCTGACAAATTTACCCAAGAGCATGGCAAGAGGAAAGCACAGCACAAAAATCATTATCGCGGTAGGCAGCACTTCTTCCAAAGGATCGCCGCTGTCGGCTTTTTTATCCGCCGCAATCATTTGCGCGCGCGTATCGGGGTCGGCTTCCAACTGCGTAATCAGTGCATTGATCGTATTTTCAATACCTTGCACATATTGCCCTTGACGGAAAGCGGGCACTAATTGATTGCGCTGAATCCGCGCTACCGAGACATCAGGCAATGCGCCTTCAATTCCTCTGCCCGTCAGAATGAAAAAGCGGCGGTCTTGCAGTGCAACTAAAAACAACAGCCCGTTATTCGCCTGCGCATCGCCCAATTGCCAACGCCGCGCCAAACTCAAGGCATAATCAAAGGCTTCCACGCCGTCGGTGCTATCGACAATAACCACTGCCGCCTGCACCAATGCCTGATCGCGCAGGGCATAGAGGCGGTTTTCAATCCGCGCCACACTTGCCGCATCCAATAATTGCGCTTGATCAATCACAGGGCGGTCAAGCCTCAATTGCTCGGCAGGAACCGCCCACAACGGCGCACAGCAGAACAAGCAGAAAGCGGCGAGCAGATAAGAGAGGCGCGGCAGAAATCTTGCGCTCATTTTATTGTCCGAAGCTTACTTTAGGCGCGGTCGAAATTTGCGCTTCGTTTTCCACGCTGAAATTCGGCTTGGCGCTCAGTCCGGCAAAACCGGCAATCATATTGGTCGGGAATTGGCGCACGCTGCTGTTAAACTCGCGTACGGTATTGATATAGTCGCTGCGCGCAGTGGCGATGCGGTTTTCCGTGCCTTCCAACTGCACTTGCAGATTCTGGAAGACTTCGCTGGCTTTTAATTCGGGATAGTTTTCCGATACCGCAATCAAACGCGATAGAGCACCGCTTAATTGCGCCTGCGCCGCCTGAAACTGCTGCAAAGCATTGGCATCCAAATCGCCGACATTCACATTCATGCTGCTGACGCGGCTGCGCGCCTCGGTTACCTGTGTAAAGACCGATTCCTCATGCGCGGCATAGCCTTTCGCCACTTCCACCAAATTCGGCACCAAATCGGCACGGCGCTGATATTGATTGACCACGTCCGACCAAGCGGCTTTCACGCCCTCGTCCAAACGCTGCAATTTATTATAGGCAGGCACGCCCGTTACAAAGGCCAAACCCACCGCGCCTAAAATCACTATTAGCAAAATGGCGGAAATAGAAGCGCGTCCTTGTTGTCGATTCATGTGTTATCTCTCTTTAAAAAAGGCGCAATATAGCAGAGAAAGCCGCGCTTAGTCCGCATTTCACTATGGCAATACGCAAAGCGGGGGTTTTCGGGCGTATATAGTCGGAGAAGTGAAAAGTAGTACAAGGCGGCGAGCCGCAGACAGTACAAGAGCGTACGGCAAGGCGAGCCAAGGCCGTAATACTTTTTCAATTCTTTGACTATAGGTTTAATTCTGCGCGGTCAAGCCGTATAATTAGCCTTTTGCTTTTCGAGGGAACGCGATGTCTTTTTCGCAATTTTTTTCCGCCAACTGGCTGCTTTTTCTTCTGTTATTCATCGTCTTGGCAGCCATCGCCTTTTATGAATTCAATAACCGCGGCAAGAGCGGACAGCAATTAAGCAATATTGCCGCCAGCGCTTTCATCAATAACGGCGCTTTGCTGCTGGATACGCGCACCGCCGCCGAATACAAAGCCGGACATATTGCCGGTGCCAAACACGTCGGCGCCGATAAATTCGCCGATTATGCGCAAAGCCTTAATCTTGCCAAAGACAAGCCGATTATCGTATATTGTCAAAGCGGCTTAAGCAGCCGTCAGCAAGCCAATCTCTTGACCGCGCAAGGTTTTAGCAACGTCTATCAGCTCAAATCCGGCATCGACGGCTGGAAAGCGGAAAATCTCCCCCTAGTCTAAATCAACGAGGATTCTTATGAAAAACGTACTCATGTATATGAAACCCACCTGCCCTTATTGCCAACGCGCCGCCGAATTGCTCGACGACAAAGGCGCAGTAGTGGAAAGCATCAATATCAGCAAATTCCCCGAGCGCCGCGATGAAATGATCGCCCGCGCCGGCGGACGCAGCACCGTGCCGCAAATCTTTATCGGTGGCACGCACGTCGGCGGCTGCGACGATTTATACGCACTCGACGAGCAGGGCAAATTAGACGCGCTGCTTGCCGATTAATATGTCCATTCTCCCCAGCAAAATCGGGCTGCGCTACAGCTATGCGCGCCGCGGCAGCAATTTCATCGGGCTCAATGCGATTTTAGCCGTCATCGGCATCACTATCGGCATCGCCGCTTTGATTGTGGTGCTGTCGGTGATGAACGGCGTGGTCAGCGATGTGCGCGACAAGCTCCTCGCCATGACCGCGCAAGTCTCTCTGCGACCGCGCTTTAGCGAAACCATTGCCCCCGAATTTGATGCCGCCCAATATCTGCGCCAAGATGCGCGCATTCAAGCCTATGCTCCTTATGTGGAAGGACAGGGGCTAATCGGCATGGGCAATTCCTATCAGGGCATTTTGCTGCACGGACTGAATCCCGAAGAAGAAGGCAAAGTATCGGAAACCTTCACCCGCATTCCCGAGCAAGCCCGCAATGCCTTGCAAGCCGGCTCATGGAATATCATTTTAGGCAAAGGTTTGGCGAATCAATTAGGCGTTTTCCCCGGCGACAAAATCACGATTATCGTGCCCAAAGCCAATGCTTCCGCCGCCGGACTGATGCCGCGCCTCAAACGCTTTACCTATGTCGGCGCTTTTGAAAGCGGACATTATCAATACGACCATCAATATGTGATGGTACATGAAGCAGATGCCGCAACCCTCTTGCAATTGCCCGCCGGCGCCAGCGGTTACCAAATTAAAATCGGCGACGCCATGCAGGCGCCCGAAATCCGTAAACATCTGCAAAGCATTCTGCCGCCCGACGTCTATGCCAGCGATTGGTCACTCGACCAAGCGGTCTATTTCAATGCCGTGCAAATGGAAAAAAACGCCATGTTCATCATCCTATGCCTGATTGTGATGGTGGCGGCATTCGGGCTGCTCTCCTCCATGTATATGGTCGTTACCGAAAAACGCCGCGACATCGCCATCTTGCGCACCATGGGCATGACGCGCGGACAAATCGCGCAAATCTTTATCTCTCAAGGCATGATTTTCGGCAGCATCGGCACGGTCTTAGGCGTCAGTCTGGGCATTGTGATTGCTCTTAACGTACCCTATCTCATGAATGTATTACAGAAAATGACAGGCTATGAAATTCCGCCGCAACTGTATTTCGTCGAACAGCTCAGCGCGAAAATCGATCCGGCGGTGGTCATCAGCATCAGCGCGATTACCCTCATCATGACCCTGCTCTTTTCCGTCATTCCCGCCATTATTGCCGCGCGCACCGAACCCGCTCGCGCCCTATCCCAAGAATAAGCATAGGAATAAGCATGAACCAAATTGTGCTGCAAGCAGAAAACCTGCACTTCACATACCGCAGCAAAGGCGAAAACCTCAGCATCTTACAAGGCATCGACCTCAGCATTGCGCAGGGGCAAAGCGTCTCCATCGTCGGCGCATCCGGATCGGGCAAATCCACCCTTCTGCATCTGCTTGCCGGTCTGGACAGTCCCGACAGCGGCAACATCAGCCTTTGCGGCGAGCCTTTTGTGCAAGCCGGCAAAACCCAGCACAACCGCCGCAGCAAAATGCGCAACCGCTACATGGGCTTTGTCTATCAATTCCATCATCTCTTGGCGGAATTCAGCGCGCAGGAAAACGTTGCCATGCCGCTACGAATCCGCGGCATCAGCGACAACCAAGCCATGCGCGAAGCCGCGCTGTGGCTGGAAAAAGTCGGACTTTCCGCCAGAATGCGGCACAAACCCGCCGAACTCTCGGGCGGCGAACGCCAACGTGCCGCCATTGCCCGCGCACTTGTCAGCCAGCCGCACTGCCTGCTTGCCGACGAACCCACCGGCAATTTGGACAACGACAATGCCGACAGCGTCTTCGCCCTCATGCAATCGCTGATTCGCGAACAAAACGGTGCGATGATTTTAGTCACCCACGACCTCAACATCGCCCGCCAAACCGATTCCTGCTACTATCTGCATCAAGGCAAATTACACACTCAAGCACCTTAAAGGTGCTTTTTTCATCAAGCAAGGAACAGATTCATGAACGCAGGCAAAGGATTATTGATGGCAAGCATCACGGCATTGATGTGGGGCTTTCTGCCGATAGCGGCGCAACCGCTTTTGCGCCTCATGAATCCGCAAACCCTCGTTACCACGCGCTTTGCCTTTGCCGCCCTGTTTTTATTCGCCTTATTAAGCTATCGGCGAGAACTGCCGACAGCGGCAACTATAATCGGAGAAGTGAAAAAGTAGTACAAGGCGGCGAGCCGCAGACAGTACAAGAGCGTACGGCAAGGCGAGCCAACGCCGTAATACTTTTTCAATTCTTTGACTATATTCTGCAAACACGCCGCCTCTTCCTATTACTACTCGGCATCATGGGATTATTCGGCAACTTCTTTCTTTTCAGCACAGTCCTGCTCTATCTCAACCCCTCTGCCGCGCAAGTATTGGCGCAACTGCAACCCTTTCTGCTGATGTTCGTCGGCATTATCGTCTATAAAGAAAGCATCAACCGCCGCCAAATCATCGCATCCCTGCTGCTCTTTAGCGGCATTCTCCTATTCTTTAACCGCGAATTGCCGCATCTCTTAAGCAAAGACATGCGCAAGCAACTCATCGGCATACTCCTAAGCCTGATTGCCTCCGCCGTCTGGGTCGTGTACAGTTTGGTGCAGAAACAATTAAACCGCGCCATGGGCAATACGCAAATCCTAGCCCTCATCTATCTGGGCTGCGCCTTAGCCGGCATTGCCTTCATCGATTGGACAGCCTTCTCGCGTCTGCAAACGCATCATTGGGCATTACTCCTTTTCTGCTGCCTCAACACCCCGATTGCCTACGGGCCTTTGCCGAAGCCATCCGCATTTGGCAAATCAGCAAAGTATCCGCCACCCTGACCATGGTACCGCTCATTACCATCATCGCCACCGAAATCTTGCACAGTATCGCTCCTCAACTCATCGCCGCCCCCGAATTAAACGGACTTGCCTACTGCGGTGCCGCCATTGTGATTAGCGGCGCTTTATTGGCGGTTAGCGCGAAATCTTCCCAGAAAAATACCTAAGCGCCTTCGGCACTCGACCGCTGTACCGGCGCGATAGGTACAACGGCAATGCGTCCGCTGCTGCTGCGTAAGATTTCCGCTTCAATGCCATAGACTTGGCGCAGACTTTGCTCCGTCAGCACTTCGGCAAAAGCGCCGCTGGCAGCTAATCGCCCCTGCGAAAGCAGAGCCACGCGCTGCATAAATTGCGCGGCAAGGCTTAAATCATGCACTGCCATGATGACTAAAGCGCCGCTGCTTTGCACATAGCTTTGCAAACGTTCGCAGACCATCATTTGATGTCGGATATCTAAGGCGCTAGTGGCTTCATCAAGCAATAATAATTGCGGCTGGCGCAACAGCCGCTGCGCCAATAGCACTAACTGCTGCTGTCCGCCTGATAGACGATTCATCGGGCGCTGATGCAAATGACTGATATGAAAAGATTCCAGCATATTAATCGCACGTTCAACCAGTTCGGATTGCACGCGCAAGCCTAATTTTTCATGACAACCTAACAATAAGGTATCCAGCACGCTCAGCTGCGCTTTCACATGGCATTGCTGCGGCATAAAGCCGATTTCCGCAATACGAATCGGGCGCTCCTGCCAAGTAATCCTACCGCTGAAGGCACGCAGATTTGCAATCGCATGCAATAAAGTCGATTTACCCGCGCCGTTCGGACCAATCAAGCCGACCATCTCGGCGGCATTTAATTGCAGGGACAGACGGTCGATAATCGGCTGCCTGCCTGCCGCAACACAGACATTGTCCAAGACTAACATCAGGCGTTTCTCCCTGTACGGCGCAAAACAATCAAAAACAGCATCGGCACGCCTGCCACAGCGGTAACAATCCCGACGGGGATAACCGCCGCAGGCGAAATCCATTTACCCAGAACCGATGCGCCGATCAAAATAATCGCTCCAATCATTGCCGACATGGGCAGAGAAAAGCGATGGTCTTCGCCGACCAAAGCGCGCGCAATATGCGGCGCGACCAAGCCGACAAAACCGATAGTGCCGACAAAAGCCACGGCGGCGGCGGTTAATAAGGCGACAATCACAAAGCTGCGGCGGCGCAATTGCTCTACCGCCACGCCAAGGCTTTGCGCATTCGCCTCGCCCAAGCGCAAAGTCGTCAATGCCCATGTATCGCGCGCAATCCACGGCAAGCACAGCAGCAAGACCACTGTCAGCACGGCAATACTTGTCCAGCTGGATTTCAGCAAACTGCCGAATAACCAAAACACAATCTGCTGCAAGACTTCAGGCGAAGCAAGATATTGCAATAAGGATTGAATCGATTGAAAGAAGAATAAAACCGCAATGCCGCCCAACACCAATACCTCCGGCGCGGCGCTGCGCAGCATGGCAAGCACATAAATCAAGCCGCAGGAAAAAAGCGTCATGACAAATGCCGCGCTCGGCACGAGAATAAACGCCGGTACGGCAAGAAAGCCGCCGAACATAATCGCCAATGCCGCGCCGAATCCCGCGGCGGCGGAAAAACCGAGCGTAAACGGGCTGGCAAGCGGATTGTTTAAAATTGTCTGCATTTGCAGTCCTGCCAAGCCCAAGCTCAAACCGACCAAAGTACCCATAAGAGTCGGCGGCAGGCGTACCTGCCATAAGATGGTAATGATTTTACGATTGCTGCCATCGGCTGCAATCCCCTTCGGACCTGCCCATAATGCCGACCATAAACTGTCGAATGACAAGCCCGCAGGTCCGGTCAATAAATCCAAGCCCATCAAAAACAAGAGCAGCGCCAATGCCAAGACCAAATATAGCAGGGAACGGCGCTGCGCCTGCGTATGCGCATGAACAATCGCGGTATTCAATTGCTATCCTTAAGGCTGATATTGCCACATAAAAATACCGTCGGCAGCAATCGGCAGCCATTTGGCATAGTAATCGCGCAGATTTTGCTCAGGATCGATATCTTCAAACAAATCAGGATATAATTGCTTGGCGATATATTGCGCATAAACATAGTCGGACAAAGTACGCGCACCGCCGTGATAAATCGCATGCACACGGCGGTTTTTCACGGCGGGCAGATCCGTCCAGCCTGGACGCTGCATATAGGCCTGCATACGCGTTTTCAAAGCGTCCGCCTGCGCACCGAAGCCCACCGTCACCGACTGCGGTTTATTTTTCCATTTCGAGCCCGCCAAGAAAATGACATCGGGCTCTTGCGTCAAAATATATTCGGGATTCAAAGGTCCCGGGTTACTGATTTCTTTTGCCGCAATATTCTCTCCGCCCAACTGCGTCACCAAAGCGCCCCACATCGTATTGCCGTAAGAATTGCCGTATTGCTCCGCGCCGTTTTGCGCCAATTCGACATAGACTTTCGGCCGCGATTGTGCTTTTTCCACCCGCGCCATGATTGTTCCCATCGCCGCCTGATAATTATCCACCAAGGCTTGCGCGCGCGACTCCTGCCCCATCAATTTGCCCAAAACCAAGGTCGATTGCACATGTTTTTCAATCGTTTGCGCATTGTAATCCAAAACCACAATCGGAACGCCCGCCGCCTCAATCGTATGCGCCGCCTCGCCCAAAGCATCAAAATCCCATGCCGCGACAATCAGCACATCGGGCTCTGCGGCAATCAATTTTTCCACTGAAAAACTGTCATTAGCGGTGCTACCCATATCCGGAATATCTTTTAAACGCGGCAAAGCCTGTTCATAGAGAGCATATTGATTAGACCGCCAATCCTTCCATGTGTAGCGCGACAAAGCAACCACTTTATCCAAGCCCTCTTTTCCTGTTACCGCCAAATAATCTTCATAATAAAATCCGAGCGCCACCCGCTCCGGCACCGCATTCAGCTTGACTGTCCGCCCTTTAGTGTCGGTCAACTCAATCTCCGCCCAAGCCAGACCGGCGCAAAAAGCAAGCGCCGCCAATAACAAACGTTTTTTCATTTCTTTTCCTTGTACTGAAAGACATAATAAAAAATTTCTGTTGAAATTTCTAGCGGAAATTTTAGCATTAATTGCATAACATTTGAAATACTTTTTCTTATTTTATGCAGATTATTAAAAATCTTGTCTTTTCCTGACAAAATCAAGCGGTGTTTTGCCCTATTGCAGAATGTTGATGGAAATTTAAGTGTTATAGAACATAAAAATCAGTGACAAAGTCAGGGTGGAAAATATCGTGGACAGCAGCATGGATGCCGTGCCGCGGTTCATATGTCCGTATTGCTGGCATAAAATCGCGCCGGCGTTTGCCAAAGGCAGACCGCCCAATAAGGCGCCGGCGAAAATCATTTCGCGGCTGCCGCCGAACAAAGCGACAAATCCCGCACAAGCCAGCGGCATCAGCAGAATTTTTACCGCGGTAATCTGAATAATATCGGGCACACTGCCTTGCAAACGCAGACCATATAAGCTGCCGCCGATAATCAGCAGCGCCAAAGGCGAAGCCGCGTCCGCCAAAATCTCAATCGCTTTGAATACCGGCAAAGGCAATTGCCAGCGACAGGCGGAAAAGAGCAGTCCCAACAATAGAGCTAATATCAGCGGTTTTTTCAAAATATTGATAAACATATGAAAAAGCTTCGGCTTTCCACCCGCCTGCGCGGCTTGCACATATTCCATCAAAGACAAAAACAGCGGCACCAAGAGCATCATTTCAATTAAAACATTCAGCGATAAATAAATCCCTGCCGGCCCGCTGCCCAAGACCGCCAAGCCCAAGGGATAGCCGACAAAAACGCTGTTTGAATAGGCGCTTGCCATACCGTCTACCAAAGCCCCGACAGTGGTCTGCCTGCGCCATAGGGCAAACCCCGCACTCAGGGCGAAGACGCAGAGCGTCGCCGCGCTGTAGCCGAATAAATAGGGCGCGATAAAAATTTCGCTTAATGAATAAGAAGACAATGTTTTGAAAATCATCATCGGCAACGCCACCGCTATCACCAAGCGCGCAAATCCCTGCAAATGCTCGGCATTGATAAATCTGCTTGCCGCTAAAACATAGCCCAAAGCTATCACCATAAACATGGGCATTAAGGTGCTTACAATTTTTAACATCGCCTGTTCTCTGAATTATGCAAAGCTGCCTTTATACGCCGCTTAAGGGCGAATGTATAGTGCGCAAGCGGCGCAGGGAAAAACAGACTTGCCAGGCGATTTGGGATGCATTCTTTATTGTCTCATTTTAATCTGAAGAAACTATAATAAATGAGAATATCTGCTAATATGGTTTCAACATATCTTTTTTGAAGCCGCTTTTTCAGGAGAAACCATGAACGTCGTACGGCAAAAAATCCCCTTTATCAGCCTGTTATTCGCGCCGATACTGGCGCTTTATCTGCTTTGTATGTATTGGCTTGATCACAAATCCGAATGGGGAACGACATTCGGGCTGATCAGCAATTTGATGTTTATTTTCTGCAATGCCTATGTCGCTTTGGCACTGAATTGGGCGCAATTATGGCAGAGCGAACAAAGCAAGCGTCTATGGAAGCTGATTACGGGGATTATTACCCTCGTTTTTTGCCTGATGCTGTGGCAGAAAACCCATTGGAAGGCTTTTTTCGGCACAGGGCAGTCGGAGGCTTACCTCTTCCTGCTGATGTTCTGCCACTCCATCGTCTGCCAACTGCTGATTTATTTGGGCATTGTCCGCCTCAGCCGACGCAATGCTTTTAGTCTCGACAGCAATTTGCTGATTGTCTTTAACCGCTATTTCAGCAGTGCCTTTTTGCTGACGATATTTGCACTGCTGTTTGCAATTGTATTGGGACTGGGTTTCGGATTGCTGTATTTGCTCGGTCTGTCCTTGAGTTCGGCAGCGATTTTTACCATCATCGGCTTAACACTGGGCAGCATTCCCGCTTTCTTATTGTTGATTCCGGTGCAAGCACGTCCCTATCCTTTCCCCTATCTGTTTATTTTCCAATGGATTGCCTTGGCATTTATCGGCATTTATCTCGCCATTTCCCTGCTGCGCCTCGATATCAATATCGACAGCGGCATGCGTCTGAGCACCGCCGCCTTTTTATGGTTGCTCGCCGTCATTGCGCATGATCTCAAAAAACCGCAGATACTGCTGAATACGCTGACAGCTGCCGTCGGTTTGATACTGGTTGCCATGAGTTTATACGGTATCGGACTGCGTTTGCACAGCCAAGGCATCACGGAAAGCCGCTTAAGCATTCTATGCCTTGCCCTGCTGCTTTTTATCGGCTTTATCGGTATCGGCATCAAAGCCTTATCCGGCGGTAAAGCCATCAGCGACCGCCTATGCACCTACACGCTCGGCATCATGACCGTTGCTTTGATCATCTTTATCTTCCTGCCGCTGCCGCAATGGACATTAGAAAGCCAAACAGCGCGCTATTTAGACGGACGCAAAAACGCCGAACAATTATTGAAAGAAGACCGCTATTTCTTCAAACAATACGGCGAAGCGGGTGAAGCCGCATTGAAGAAACTGGCCGCCCATTATCAAATTGATAATATAGAAGGCGAGCATGGTATCAAAATAGACAGCATGAATTACGAGCTCTGGAAACAGCGTCTGCCGGCGGATATCGACCGCTATTTCCACCGCATACCGGCAGATATGCCGCTGCCCGACAGTCTGCGCGAATCCCTGCTCAATCATTTATGGCACAGCGACGAAGAAGACTTGCAGCGCGTATTGAACAGCGAAGATCCCGATGCCGCCTTATTTATCATCCGCGTAGTCGATGCCGACCAAAATCCCGCCACCCCCGAATGGCTGGTACTGCCGAAGAATAGCGGTTCATACTTCTATCATTACCGCCTCATCTCAAACACAGAGACAGAGGAAGAGCGATTGGAAGAAAACCATCTGTATTTTTATGATGAGGCAAATAGCGCCGCTACCATTGCGCAATTTGCACAAGCGTCGCTAGATTACCGCCCGCCGCGTTACGAATACCATAACATTCTCATCGGCGAAGGCGAAGAGCAAATCCACTTGGAAATGCCGCTTATTGAAATAAAAGTAGAATAATATTTCATGAAGAAATCGACATTGTTTTTATTTGACGCAGCTATTTGAAAAAAATATTATTCCAATGTTGTAATTGGCAACATCATATAGAAGGAGAATACCTCATGACAATGAAAGCAGCACGTTGGTATGGTAAAGGTGATATTCGGATTGAAGAAGTCGATATTCCTAGTCCGAAAGCACACCAAGTTAAAATTGCCGTTAAATATACAGGCATTTGCGGTAGTGATTTACATGAATATCTTGGCGGTCCGATTTTTATTCCGGTCGATAAACCTCATCCTTATTCTGGACAACAAGCACCACTGATCATGGGGCATGAATTTTCTGGTGAAATTGTCGAAGTTGGCTCGGACGTACATCATCTCAAGGTAGGTGATCGTATTACCGTAGAACCCATTTTGGCGGAAAACGGTTTGGTGGGGCAGTATAATCTTGATCCTAATTTAGGTTTTGTAGGGCTTGCTGCTGACGGTGGTTTTGCCGAATTTTGTGTAGTAGATGCACAATTGGTACATCAATTACCGGAAAGCATCGATTTTGAACAAGCTGCATTAACCGAACCCGCAGCAGTTGCCTTATATGCCGTGCATCAAAGCAAAATTAAAGCCGGCGAAACTGCTGCGGTATTTGGTTGTGGCCCCATCGGTTTGCTAGTTATTGAAGCCTTGCGGGCAGCAGGCGCTTCAGAAATTTATGCTGTCGAACTCTCTGCGGAACGTCAAGCCAAAGCTAAAGAATTAGGCGCTATTGTTCTTGATCCTCAAAAAGATGACGTAATCAAAACTATTAAAGACAAAACTAATGGTGGCTGTGATGTTTCATTTGAAGTTACAGGCGTACCGGCGGTATTACAGCAATCAATCGAAGCTGTAAAAAATGACGGTATGGCAGTCATTGTCAGTATTTGGGAACAAGAAGCCAGTATTCATCCTAATGAAATCGTGATTAAAGAAAAAACAGTAAGAGGTATCATTGCCTATCGTGAAGTTTTTCCTGCCGTATTAAAACTCATGGAAAAAGGCTATTTCTCAAAAGATGTCCTTGTAACTAAAAAAATCCAATTGGCTGATTTAGTCAATGAAGGATTCGAAGCTTTAGTGAAAGAAAAAAATCAGGTAAAAATATTAGTTTCTCCTAAATAAAAACATCTAAAAAACGCCGCAAAATGCGGCGTTTTTTATTGCATTTTCAATCGCTTTTCTTGCAGGTAGAAATTCCTAGCAAGCGCCATATCGGGCAAAAGCTGATGGCGGCGGTAGCGATAAAAATCGCCCCTAAATAGCCCCACCAGCCAATCGTACCTGTTGTCGCTAAAACCACCAGCAACAAACCTAAAACGCCGCGTGCAATACGTTCCATTTTTCCAAGATTACAAGGCATAAGGATTCTCCAGATATGAATTAACGATTCCACGGCATACGCGCCAATAAACACAGGACTTGCAAACGGTGCGCATTGCTCAAGGTTTTGAGAAATTCCGCCGCTTGTTCGCTCTGCTGCTCAAAAGAAAACTTTTCTAATTCAGCCATACTTTCACCGTTTCTAATTTAGGCTTTTCTAGTATTTATGTCAGCTATATTTTTGCATCGACTTATAAAAATCTCTCCAATCCCGTGCTGCGCTGCGTAGGCTGTCGGATGGCGGCCTGCAAAGTCGCGATTGGGGCGTACAGAGATAATTGCTCTTTGGCGCGCGTAATTCCCGTATAAAGCAATTCACGGCTTAATAATTTGTCTTGCTGCCCTGCCGCCAATACCAATGCCACATGTCTAAATTCCGAACCCTGCGATTTGTGAATGGTCAGCGCATAGGCTTCCTGCAAATGCGCAGGGTTAAGGCGTTCAATCAGCACTTGCTTGTGCGGCAAATGCAGGCGCAGGCGTCCGTTTTCGTCTTCCAAACATAGTCCGATATCGCCGTTAAAGACTTCATTGCGGTAGTCATTGGCGGTAATCATCAGCGGTAAACCGTGAAAATGTCCGCCGCGATAGGCGAGATTAACTTGTTGCAAATGGATATGACGCATGCGGCGGTTGATTTCCGCCGTACCCAATACGCCGTGATGCGAGGCAAGCAAAATGCGGTATTCATCAAATGTGCTCAATAAGGTTTGCGCCGCCACGCCTGCATTTAAGGCGGCAAAATACGGAGCATAGCCCTGCGCCAATTGCTGATAAATATCGTTTTCCAATTCATAATGATGAATATTGTCATAATGGGCAAAGCAAGCCGCCAATTTTTCCACCGCGGCATCGCCTTGCAAGACTAGCTGCGCTAATTGTCCGATACCGGATTGCGTGCCGAAGCGGTAGTTTTCTTTCAAGGTCACCAAAGCATCTTGCAAACGCGGATGACGCGATAAATCTTGCAAGACCGCCCCCGCCTCCACCGCCGCCAATTGATCGGCATCGCCCAATAAAATCAGACGCGCATCCGCCGCTACAGCCGCAAACAATTGCGCCGCCAATTCCAGCGACAGCATTGAGGCTTCGTCAATAATAATCACGCGATGCGGCAAAGGATTCTCGCGATGATAATAGGCCTTCCCTTCGCCGTTAATCCCGAGCAGGCGGTGCAGGGTTTGCGCGGCGGCAATCTTGATTTCCGCACCGGCTTCTTTCAAAGATTTGTTCAAGGCTTCTTCCATACGTTTCGCCGCCTTGCCCGTAGGCGCGGCAAGCGCCAGACGTTCCGTCTGCCCTGCTGCCGCCAATAAAGCCACCAATTGCGCCACCGTGGAAGTTTTCCCCGTCCCCGGACCACCGTTAATCATTGTAAAACCATGACTTAATGCTTGACGTACCGCCCGACTTTGCTCTTGATTCAAAGACTGGCAATAGGCGGCAATCGTCGTCTCATCCAAATCCAAAGGGGCGGGACGGGCTGCCAAACGCGTCAAAATATCCTTGGCAAGCGCCTGTTCCGACTGATAAATGCGGTTAAGCCACAAATACTCGCCGTCGCTTAGCAAAGGCGCTGCATATTGCCCCTGCCGCACATCGCCGATTAGGAGCGGATGATTGATAGCAGGTTCTGTCAATTCACTCAGCTCCAGCAGCGTATGTCCTGCCGCCAAAGCGCTTTGCACTGCCGTAAAGGCTTCTGCAAACGCCGCCTTTTCCGCTTCACTCCCAAAACGGCGCAACCAATAATCCGCCATTGCTCCGTCGATTTCCGCTTCTGCTTTCATTTCAACCCTTATTCCAAAAGAAAATAGCAGCGCTGCTTTACGCGCCTGTGATTGCAGGTTAGCATAGCAGCTTTATCACCGCACTTGCCGATTTGCCATTACTTCTATGAACTTCCAAGCCATTAACCGCATCGCCATGTGGCGCGTCTTCATTTTGTCCATGTCGGGCTTTATTTTTAACACCACCGAATTTATCCCCGTCGCCCTGCTGACCGATATCGGCAAAAGTTTTGCCATGAGCGCCGAACAGACCGGCATCATGATTACGCTCTACGCTTGGATTGTCGCCCTCTGCTCCCTACCCTTTATGCTGCTTACCGCCCATATCGAGCGGCGCAAATTGCTGCTGATACTATTCGCGATTTTTATCGCCAGTCATATTATCTGCGTGATTGCTTGGAATTTCCCCGTGCTGATGATCGGGCGCATGGGCATCGCCTTTGCCCATAGCGTCTTTTGGGCGATTACCGCAGCTTTGGTCATGCGCGTCGCCCCGCGCAGCCGCAAAACCCAAGCCATCGGGCTCTTTGCTATGGGCGTATCCCTTGCCACCGTCTTAGGCTTACCGTTGGGACGCCTCATCGGACAATTCTTCGGCTGGCGCATGACCTTTGCCATCATCGCCGTTATTGCCAGCCTGATTATGATTAGCCTGTGGCGCATACTGCCTCAGCTGCCGAGTAAAAACTCGGGCGATTTAAGCAGTTTAAGCAGCCTCATCCGCCGCCCCGCCCTGCTCTGCCTGTTTGCCGTTACCGTGATTTTCGTCAGCGGACATTTCACCGCCTACAGCTACATCGAACCCTTTGCCCTGAAAATCGGCGGCTTCTCGTCCAGCCATACCACCCTGATTTTACTCTGGTTCGGCATTGCCGGCATCATCGGCAGTCTGGTATTCAACCGCTTCCAACCGCCGCTCAAACAGCATTATCTGCCGCTCTGTCTCTTCATCAGCACCGCCATGATGCTGCTCTTCGCGCCCATTCTCGCCAGCAAAACCCTATGGATTATCCTGCTGCTCATCTGGGGTATTGCCGAAATGGGCGTTATACTCTGCTTACAAATCCGCGTCTTAAAACTCGCTCCCGACGCCACTGATGTCGCCAGCGCCATCTACTCGGGCATTTTCAACATCGGCATCGGCGGCGGCGCGCTCATCGGCAGCCAAATTGCCGCCAGCAGCTTCGGGCTAAACAGCATCGGCTACACCGGTGCGGTATTCGTACTTACCGCCTTCGCCCTTACCTTGTGGCTAAACCGCCTCAGCCGCCATCTTTATCGCTAAAGGAAGACCATGCGCCAAATCATCTTTGACACCGAAACCACCGGCATGAACAAAAGCAGCGCCGACAAAGCCGAAGGACACCGCATTATCGAACTCGGCTGCATCGAAATCATCGACCGCCGCCCCACAGGTAAAACCTTGCATCTCTACTTCAATCCGGAACAAGAAGTTGACCCTGAAGCCGTTGCCGTACACGGCTTGGACAACAAACGCCTTGCCAAAGAACCGCTCATCGGCGACAAATGGGAGGAAATCGAAGCCTTTTTAGACGGTGCGGACGACCTCATCGCCCACAATGCCGGCTTTGACTGCCAATTCCTCAACCGCGAACTCGCCCTAGCCCAACGCGGCTACCGCATTGAAGACAAATTCAATATTATCGACACACTCGTCCTCGCCAGAAAAGAATTTCCGGGGCAGCGCGTCAACCTCGACGCCCTATGCAAACGCTTTAACATCGACAACAGCGGACGCGAAAAACACGGCGCCCTGCTCGACAGCGAACTGCTGCTTGAAGTCTATCTCAAACTCACCGGCGGACAATCCGCCCTCTTCGGCGCGCCGCAAGAAACCAGAGCGCAACACAAAAAAAGTACAAGCCATAATACGGCACAGCTGGCAAACGGTGCATTTACATGGCTCGCCGCTCAAGCCAGCGAAGAAGAAATCTCAGCACATCAAGCTATTATAGACAGCCTGCGCCGTTAATCACACAAAAAAGCCGCTCATTAACGGCGGCTTTCGCATCTTTTAGCATTTATAGCTTCTTCAGATTAAAATGAGACAATAAAAATTTTCAACATATTGAAAAATATTTCAATATGTTGTTTTAAGACGCATCATTTTAATCTGAAGAGACTATATATTATCCGTAAAAACAATAAGTTGATTATTGCAACCAAGATCCGTCCTGATGCTGCGCTTCTACGCCGATGCTGCCATAGACCCGCGTTTCGCCGTCCTCATTGCTAATCCCCACATGATTGCCCTGCGAAATGTGCGGCGGCTGACCCACCGGTGCAAACTCCGCCCTGCCTTGTAACTGCGGCGCTTGCTGGCAAGCACTCAAAACCAATAGACAAAATCCTGATAAAAAACAAGTTTTCATCGCTCTCTCCTTCGCTAAAAGGCAAGATTATACGCCCTTTTGCCGCATGAGTTATATCAAGTCAATCTATAAAAAAATTCTGTATTGTCTCTATTCATCCACACGACTCATAGTTAGCTTTTCCGCCCGACATTAGGCGATTAAGAAGATTTGTTTGGATTTAAGGAATATCTATTTACAAAGTCAAAAAACTTGATTACACTAGCCTAGTAAAAGGAGAAGTCATGTATTTACGTTTAGCCCTCATTGCCGTCCTCTCTGCCGCTCTGCCCGCCTTTGCTAAAGACTGCCCTCTACCTGAAGGCTTTAGCGCAGTCGATCCCTTTGCCGCAGCAATCAGCGACAGCAAATTGCCCGAAGGCTACGTCTTATTCAACATCTGGGCATTGTGGTGTGCGCCCTGCCGCGAAGAACTGCCGCTACTCGATGCTTATCTCGCAGAAAAACCCGCAGCATTGAGCATATTTGCCCTTAATCTCAATGATGGCGAAGAAGCCGCCGCTCTATTTAAAGATCTGAATATTCAGCACCTCGAGCCGCACAGCAGCGCAGATACGGAATTACTTAGCCGCTTCAAAGCGGTAGGACTTCCTTATACCGCCATTATCCGCGACGGCGAAGTCATCGCCACTAAAAACGGTATCTTAAAAGAAACCGACAGCATTACCGATTTCATCACTTGTCAAACAGGAGAAAATCCATGAAAAAACTCGCTCTTGCCCTTGCATTAGCCCTACCCTTTGCTGCCCAAGCCGCAGACACCGCCAGCAACCAACTCAGCGAATGCTACATCCAAGAAATCATTCCGGGTAAAAACATGACCGGCGGCGGCTTCCTGCTGAAACACAGCGGCAAAGAGCAGAAAATCGTCAAAGCGGAAATTCCCAGCATCACGAAAACTGTCGAATTGCACGAAATGATTATGAAAGACAATGTTATGCAAATGCAGCAAATCACGGAATATCCCTTAGAAGAAGGCGAAAACCGCTTTAAAAAAGGCAGTTTCCATCTCATGCTCATGGATGTCGCCGAAGACAAATTTCCCACAATCGGCTCAACGCACACGGTAAAACTCGGTCTAGATGACGGCGAAGTCTTAGAATGCGAGGCAAAAGTGCTGAGTGTCTCCGAAGTCATGGCGCTTTTTGAAACCAAAGTAGAAAGCGCGCATGCCCATCATCATGATCATCATGGACATAGCGACAAACACGATCACGAGCATGGCGACAAAGCCGCTCCCGCCGTACACAAACATTAAGATCTACAGCCGATATCCTGCGATATCGGCTTTTTTCAAATACCCTTCATTCAGCGATTATAGTCTCTTCAGATTAAAATGACATGCCTTAAAGCAACATATTGAAATATATTTCAATATGTTGGAAATTTTTATTGCCTCATTTTAATCTGAAGAAACTATAAAACAAGCTGAGACTCTATCATGGCTATCTTAATCGGCTCTAAGCGCATTTCCCCCTGCAATCTGCCATAAACGCGCCACATTTTCCGCAGTAGAAATCAAATTCTCGCGCCCTGCTTGCAAGGTATTTTCCAAACTGTTTATTTGGCGGATAATCGGAAAGACCGCATCTATGCCGGCTTCATATACCGCAGGATAATCCTCGCGCAGACTGCCGACGATAGCAATAACCGGTTTGCCGGAGGATTTGGCAAGTTTCGCCACACCGATAGGCGTCTTGCCGTGCACGCTTTGTCCGTCCATACGCCCTTCGCCTGTAACGACGATATCCGCATCCGCGATTGCCGCCGCCAAATCCACCGCTTCAATCACCATTTTTACCCCTGAACGCAAACGCACCTGCGGCAATAACATTAGACCACCGCCCATGCCGCCTGCTGCGCCGGCGCCTTTCGGCGTTTGAATGTCTATGCCCAGCTGAGCTTGCACCTGTTCGGCAAAATGACGCAAGGCGGCATCAAGCCTTTGAATATCCGCCTTTGTCGCCCCTTTTTGCGCACCGAAAACCGCAGAAGCGCCATGCTCCCCGCACAAAGGATTATCCACATCGCAAGCCACTTCAATCCGCGTTTCCTGCAGGCGCGGATCCAGTCCGCTCATATCAATCTGCGCCAAATCAGCCAATGCCGCGCCGCCAAAAGACAGGGATTTTCCCGTCTTATCGATAAATTTCGCTCCTAAAGCCTGCAACATGCCCACGCCGCCGTCATTGGTCGCGCTGCCGCCGATGCCTAAAATAATGCGGCGCAATCCCTTATCCAATGCGGTGCTAATCAGCTCGCCGGTACCGTAGCTGGTGCTTATCAGCGGATTGCGTTTGTCCGTCGGCACCAAATGCAAGCCGGAGGCTTCCGCCATTTCAATCACGGCACTTTGTCCGTCACCCGTCATGCCCCAAGAAGCGGAAACCTTATTGCCCAAAGGCGCGGTGACTTGCGTGCTGAATTTCTCGCCCTGCGTAGCATCGACAATCGACTGCACCAAACCTTCGCCGCCGTCAGCCATCGGTACCAGTCGATATTGCGCCTGCGGCAAAATGCGCCGAAACCCTTCGCCAATCGCCTCGGCAACCGCTAAGGCGGTCAAACTTTCTTTAAAAGAATCGGGCGCTATCACTATTTTCATAATTTTCTCCTCTTAAATCAGCAGCAAAGATAATACATAAACGCTCAATATGCCTGTGATGCCCATGATAAAAGTTAGAGCGGTTTGCGTGCGATAACCCTGCTGCGGCGTGAGTTTGGAAAAATTCGTCACGACCCAGAAATAGCTGTCATTGGCATGGGATATGCACATCGCTCCGGATGCAATCGCCATCACGGTCAATGCCGCCGCCATTTCCGTATTTAAGCCTAAGGCGGTCATCATCGAGTCATCCGCATGGAACATGCCCATAATGGAAGCGGTAGTAATAATGGCTACCGTCGAACTGCCTTGGGCGGTTTTCAAAATGGCGGAAATCAAGAAGGGAAAGAAAATGCCGACGCTGCTTAAATTTTGTGCATTTTCCTTGATATATTGCACAAAACCCGCTTGCGTAATCACATTGCCCAATACGCCGCCTGCCGCCGTAATCAGCAAAATCGGTCCGACCATCTGCAACGTATCATTTGTCAATTGATTAAATTGCGGCATTTTGCCCGTATCCGCCAACAGCACAATCGCCGCCGATACGCCGATAGCCAAAGCAATCACCGGACTGCCCAAAAATAAGCACAATTGCGCAAATCCGCCGCTAAAGCCCGCAATTTTGACCACAGAACTCAAAGCCATAAAGAAAATCGGCAAAACAATCGGGGCAAGACTAAGCAGGGCATTTGGCAAGCGTCCGTAATGCCGCAATAAATCTTCATAGCTTTGCTGCACCTCGGCATCGCTTGCCTGCTCTTGCTCTGCAAGCGGCATCTGCTTGTTAATATATTTGGCAAACAGATAACTGGCTAATAAAACCGGCAGAGAAACCAGAATGCCCACGCCGATTACTAATAGCAAATTGCCTTCCAAACCGACGGAAGCCGCTGCTGCAATCGGACCGGGCGTCGGCGGAATAAATACATGAGCGGCATACAAACCTGCGCTCAGCGCCACTGCCAAAGCCGCAGGATGCGCGAGTAATTTTTTACGAATCGCCTCGCGGATAGGATTTAAGACCACAAAACCGCTGTCGCAAAAAACGGGAATCCCCACAATCCAACCCATCAGCAACATCGCCAATTCAGGCCGCTTCTCGCCTACACGCCGCACCACCATATCGGCCAATTTCAAAGCGGCGCCTGTCTTCTCCAAGACCGTGCCGATAATCGCTCCGAAAATAATCACAATGCCGATGCTTTTAAAAATCGCGCTGAAACCGTCGCCGATAATGCCCGGAATGCTCGCCAAAGGCAGATTCGCCACCAAAGCCAAAGCCAAGGACACCGCCATTAAGGCTAAAAAAGGATGCACGCGCCATTTGGCAATCATAAAAATCATCAAAGCAACCGCGATGATAAAACACACAATCAATCCGATACCTGTCATACAAACTCCTCTATATATTTTTTTGCTGAAAACATTTGCCGCAAACCTATCATGCCGGCGCAAACGCCCTAGCATTGTATGCTATTTTTCAAACAAAACTATTGTAAAAATATCATTTAACTTCATACTGTTAAAACAAAAAACCCAATCAAAAATAAAATCATCCCGACTGATAAAAAACAAAGGATAATTTTTCCCTGAGCCGAATTCCGCTAAAATGCCCTTTTTTCTTAAGGACAAGCACATGATTGATAATGAAGCCTTTAAAGCCGCTATGCGCCTCTTCGCCAGCGGCATTACTGTCATCACATGGAAAACCGCCGCCGCGCCTATCCAAGGCATTACCGTCAGCGCCTTTTCCTCCCTCTCGCTCAATCCGCCTTTGGTCTTGTTTTGTGTGGATCATCAGGCGCATATTTACCCGGAGCTCAGTCAGCAGCAACATGTCTGCGTGAATATTCTCGCCGCAGGACAAACCGCCCTCGCCTACCAATTTGCCGGCGGCGACCGCAACCACTTAGAAGCCCATCTACATCATAACAATGCCCTTGCCCTGCCCATGCTCAAGCAAGCCCAAGCCAATTTGCTCATTAATATCCAAAACATCATCCGACAAGGTGATCATGACATTTTCGTCGGCTTGGTCGAGGAAAGCGCCGTCTATCCGGAACGCGCACCGCTGCTGTATTACAACAGCAACATCAGCGACGGCGTCTAAGCATGGCGCTCATCGACTGCCTGCGCGCTGCCAATAACGCGCGCGCGGCGGATTATCAAGCCCTGTATATCGCCGGACAGCGCGTCGGGCTCATCCGCCGCACACAGAAAAGCCTGCTTGCCGATTACGGCTTTCATCTGCATGCCCAAGGCGAGGCATTGCATTGGCAAAGCCAAGGCGATTGCGCCGCCAACACAGCTTTTCTTGCCGATATCTGCCGACAAATGGCAAAAGACGGCATTGTGCAAGGCTGGCGCGACGAGCTTTATCCCATCGCCATCGATTACCAACAGCTCCCGCTTGCCTTAGTCGAACGTGCCGCCATGCCCTTATTCGGCGCACGCGGCTATGGCGTGCATGTCAACGGACTGGTGCAGAAAACGGACGGCATCTATATGTGGCTGGGTAAGCGCGCCGCCGATAAACCCACCTCACCGAACAAATTGGATCAAATCGCCGCCGGCGGACTACCTTATGGCATCAGTGTCTTTGCCAATATGCAGAAAGAATGCGCCGAAGAAGCCAATATTCCCGCTGCCCTCAGCGCCCAAGCCCGCGCCGTCGGTATGGGCAGCTATTATCATGAAGTGGCAAACGGCATCCGTGCCGATATGATGTTTTTCTACGACCTATGGCTGCCAGCAGATTTTATCCCCAGCAATAGCGACGGCGAAGTTGCGGAATTCTTCTGCTATCCGCTGAGCGAAATCATCGCCATGCTGCGCCAAGACAATCATTCCATCAAATACAATTCCGCGCTGGCAATCATCGATTGCGCCATCCGCCATCAGCTCATCACGCCCGACGAAGCGCATTATCAAAGCATCTGCCACCTCCTGCGCGCACAAGACCATTTCGGAGAAAATTTTCCCGTATAAAAACCGAAAATTAAATAATTCCGCGGAATTTTTCGCCGCAAAGACTTGCAAGGCTGAAAAATTCCGCTATAATTCGCGCTTCCATTTTTTGATGGGTCGTTAGCTCAGTGGTAGAGCAGTTGGCTTTTAACCAATTGGTCGAAGGTTCGAATCCTTCACGACCCACCATCTTTATTATCTCCTTTCTTAGGGGGTCGTTAGCTCAGTGGTAGAGCAGTTGGCTTTTAACCAATTGGTCGAAGGTTCGAATCCTTCACGACCCACCATTTTTTATTTCTTTAGCAATTTGCCATAAAAATTTGTTTCAGCAATCTGAGTATCTTATTATCTTCAAGACAAAATCCCTCTCTCATCTCTTCTTATTCCTCGATTAATCCTGCAAAAAAACGGCAGCACTGCCTAAACTTATTTCTCATTTCATTAGGCTGCTTATCAAGCATAAATTTCAAACGCATGAATAGACGGATAAGCATGAGAAGACGCATCAAGCAAAGCATTATCCGAGAATGCGCTTTGTGAGAGCATACGTCCGATTTTTATAGTCGAAGAATTGAAAAAGCATTACGGCGTTGGCTCACCATATGCTCTGTGCTGCCTGCGGCCTGCCGCCTTGTACTACTTTTCTACCTCTCCGACATACAAAGACGGGATTACAAAAGATGTAAAACGAATTAAGACCTTATTATTGCGATTAATCAACCATACAAACATCTCAAAATAAACCGCAGGAATGATCAGATGATGTAAAGAATTTTTAAGACAGAAATAGAAAAACCCCTAAAGGGGCATTCATAAATGGGGTGGATAATGGGACTCGAACCCACGACCTCCGGAATCACAATCCAGCGTTCTAACCAACTGAACTATATCCACCATTGATGTATTGTGGTTCTTCACCGATTTGCTGGCGCACCCGGCAGGGCTCGAACCTGCAACCTACGGCTTAGAAGGCCGTTGCTCTATCCAGTTGAGCTACGGGCACATAAGATAAAGCATTCTTTGATGGTCGGAGTAGAGGGATTCGAACCCCCGACCCCCTGGTCCCAAACCAGATGCGCTACCAAACTGCGCTATACTCCGTTTCAAAGAAGTGCGCATTTTATAGATGCGCACCAAATGCGTCAATATTTTTTTTCGCTATCTGCAAATATTTTTCTATCTCTATGTTTTAAAAAGATACCCAGCGCACCATTTGCGGCACAAATGCCAGAATCACGAGCATCAGCAGCTGCAAGGCGATAAAAGGAATCACGCCTTTGTAAATATCGGCGGTTTTCACGCTTATCGGCGCAACGCCGCGCAGGAAGAAGAGAGCAAAGCCGAAAGGCGGCGTGAGAAAGCTGGTTTGCAGGTTAATCGCCACCATAATCGCAAACCATACGGGATCCACGTCCATTTGAAAGAGAATCGGCGCCACAATGGGGATAACGATAAAGACGATTTCAAAATAGTCTAAAACAAAGCCCAGCACAAAAATCACAAACATCACCACAAAAATCGCGCCGATTTTGCCGCCGGGGAGATTAGACAGCCAATGCTCAATCAGCAAATCGCCGCCATAGGCGCGAAATACCAATGAAAATAATGAAGCACCAATCATGATTAAAAAGACCATAGCGCTGATTTGCAAGGTTTCGCGCGGTACGTCAATCAACCAGCGCAGAGAGCTCGGTACGCCGTTTTTTCTATCGACCAAATAGCGGACAAAGGCAATGACTAATGCGCCGAATGCGCCGATGCTGGCGGCTTCGGTCGGCGTGGCAAGTCCCATCAAAATAGAACCTAATACGCAGAGAATCAAAGCCAAAGGCGGTAGCAGCACAAATAAGAGGCGCAAATAGAAGTGTTTGCCGCGCAATTGGGCGCGTTCTGATTTATCAGGCAGGGGCAAGTCGTTCGGCGTAATCAGCGTGCGGATGAATATGTACAATAAATACAAACCGACAATGCACAGGCCCGGCACGACCGCACCGGCAAATAAATCGCTGACGGAGACGGTATCGGGAGCGAAATTACCCATTTTCATTTGCGATTCGCTATAGGCATTGCCTACCACATCACCTAAGACAATCAACACGATAGACGGCGGAATGATTTGCCCCAAAGTGCCGGAGGCGCAAATCACGCCGGTAGAGAGTTTCGGGTCGTAGCCGTTTTTAAGCATGACGGGCAGGGAAAGTAAGGTCATGGTTACCACTGTTGCGCCGACAATGCCGGTGGCAGCGGCTAATAGTGCGCCGACAATGGTGACGGTAAATGCCAAACCGCCGCGCATGCCGCCGAATAAGAGCGTCATCATACTTAGCAAATCTTCGGCAATTTTCGCTTTTTGCAGGGTCAGCCCCATAAAAACGAAGGTAGGCACGGAAATCAGGGTTTCATTGGTCATCACGCCGCCGAACAAGCGATTGGTAATCATCGGCAAAACACTCATATCCACATCGAAGAGCGGCGCCATGCCCGCGAAAATCAGGGCAACCCCTGCTAAAGACAAGGCAACGGGATAGCCCATTAAGAGCGCCATTCCCAATGCTACAAACATGACAATTGCAAGCCATTCCATTTTACTGTTCCTCCGTGATATGCCATTTTCCCATTAATATCAGAATATTGCGCAGTAATTCTGCAATGCCTTGCATAAACATCATAATGGCGAAAGCCGGCAGCAGAGATTTGAGCAAATACACATAGGGCAAGCCGCCCGGTTGGGTGGAGGCTTCGCGGTATTTCCACGCACTGGCGGCATAATTCCAGCCGTAATAGGTAATCAAGGCAGTAAAAGGGAATAAAAACAAAATGGTGCCGATAATATTCAGCAGTGCGCGTTTGCGTGAGGATAGTGTGCGGTACAGCACATCGACCCGCACATGCTGATCGCTTTGCAGGGCATAGGCGGTACCTAGCATAAAGACGCTGGCATGCATATACATGACCAATTCTTGCAGGGCAATCGAGGTCATATTAAAAACATAGCGCATCACGACCAAATAGGTCGTAAGCAATACCATGGCTAAGGTCAGCCAAGCGCAGATTTTGCCCACGGCGATGCTCAAGCCGTCAATCAGACGAATAATTTGCTGCATAATTTATCCCTCTTTCAGATTCGTGCGAGGTTCTGCGGCGGCAGTATGGGCATAAGAGCGGTCTTGATAGAAATCTTCGATGATTTTCAACGCGCTGTCGGCATCATCGACCACCGTCATCAAATCCAAATCTTGCGCGGCGATTAAGCCCATGCCGAGCAATTGCTCGCGCAGCCAGTCCAATAATCCCTGCCAAAATTTGCTGCCGACCAAAATCACGGGAATTTTGCGGCTTTTACCGGTTTGAATCAGGGTCAGGATTTCCGCTAGTTCATCCAGCGTACCGAAGCCGCCGGGGAGGACGATATAGGCATTGCAATATTTGACAAACATGGCTTTACGGGCGAAAAAATAGCGGTATTTCATTGAAATATCCTGATAAGGATTACCTTTTTGCTCATGCGGCAATTCAATATTTAAACCCACCGACAAGCCATGCGCCCCTTGATAAGCGCCTTTGTTTGCCGCCTCCATAATTCCCGGGCCGCCGCCGGAAACAACGGAAAAACCGGCATCGGACAAACGTTTGCCGATGTCTTCCGTTAATTGATAATAAGGATTATCCGGACGCAGGCGTGCCGAGCCGAAAATGCTGACCGAAGGGGTGATGACCGATAAACGTTCAAACCCATCGACAAATTCCGACATGATTTGAAATACTTTCCACGATTCTCTCGAGAGCTGCTCATTCGCTTCCCCATGCAAGGGCTTTGGCGGAATACGATGTTTTATTTCCATGATAAATCTGCGTAAAAAGTTCGCTATTCTGCCGACTTTTCGCATTTATCTCAAGTATTTCATGAGAGAGATTTGGCTGAATATCGGGTAGAAAAAACGCGGCGTTTTTGCCGCGTTATGAGTAAAAGACGGCTTTATTAAAAGCCTAATGATTTTATGTGGCGTTGAAGCTTTGTCTTACATTATTCCTCATCATAGGAATAGCCTTGTTCTTCGCCGAATTCGTCGTCGCTGTCTTCATCATCATAATACCAGCCGCCTTCGTCGTCGCTATCGTCAGAAAAGCCGCCCCAGCTCAGACTGTCGCCGCCGAGTTCCTGCACTTCCTCTTCGTAGTCCTCGTCTTCATAGTCTTCATCAAAATCTGCTTCTTCGTAAGCATCGAAGTCGTCAAAATCTTCAAAATCGTCTGTTTGCATATTGCCTCACTTAAAGCGTTGTTCCAAATCCAATAAAAAAGCCTTACGTTCCAATCCGCCCGAATAGCCCGTCAATGCGCCGTTTTTTCCAATCACGCGATGACAGGGAACGATAATCGAAAGCGGATTTTTTCCGTTTGCCGCCGCGACTGCGCGCAGCGCCGAGAGCTTGCCGTAAAGCGCCGCCTGTTGGCTATAAGTCCATGTTTCGCCGTAAGGAATCTGCTTTAGCAAGTCCCAAACGGTGCGCTGAAAGACGGTGCCCGGCGGCGCTAATGATAGGCGAAATGCGCGCAATTTGCCGCAAAAATAATCCTCAAGCTGCGATTGCGTTTCCTGCAAGAGCGGAGTCTGCCCTACCTGCAGCCGGCATTGATAATATTTTTCTAATGTTTTTTCAATCGATTGCCGCATTTTCGGCTTGTCGATAAAATCCGCATAGACCAAAGCCGCATCCTCGCTTTGAGTATAAGCAGCGGCGAGCATGATGCCAATCGGCGTTTCTATTTCTGTACTGATTAAAGTAGGCATAGCAGGTTTTCGTTAAACAATAGAAGACTTATCTTACAAGACTACCGCCTATGAACAAACTCTGCGAAAATGCGCGCTTTATTTCTTGCGGAAATCTTTTTATGACTATTGATATCGCCATTACCCTCAGCATCGCCATCATAGCGACTGTTTTATTCGCCACCGAAAAAATGCGCATGGATGCAGTGGCGATTCTGGTGCTGGCAAGTTTGGCTTTATTCGGACAAATTTCACCGCAAGAAGCTTTAAGCGGCTTTAGCAATTCCGCCACGATTACCGTAACCGCTATGTTTGTATTAGCGGCGGGCCTGCAAATCAGCGGTGCATTGGACGGCATCGGCGCTTTGTTAGGACGTGTCAAATCGCCTTTGGCTTTTCTCTTAGTACTGTTTGCGATTGTCTCGCTGATTTCACCTTTTGTGAATAATACGGCGGTGGTAGCGGTCTTTATTCCGATTGTGATTGCGGCGGCGAAAAACATTAAATTTCCCGCCTCCAAAGCTCTGATTCCGCTGTCTTTCGTCTCGCAAATGGCGGGAGTAACCACGCTTATCGGCACCTCGACCAATTTGCTCGTCAATTCCATTGCCCAGCAGCAGGGACATCGCGGCTTCGGCATGTTTGAGTTTTTTCCGCTCGGCATCATTTTTCTGATTATCGGCTATGTGTATTTGCTGACGGCTGGACGTTGGCTGCTGCCGGATAATAGCGCTCATCTGATTGACGAACGGCAAGATCTCGGCAAATACGTCGCCGAATGGCGGGTCAGCGCCGAATCGCCGCTTGTGGGCAAAACCATTGCCGATGCGGTGGATTTAAACCTCTATATCATCGGCGTATTGCGCGACGGCGAACGCCTTTCCACACCCTCGCAGCAAGTCTTGCAGCGTCATGACATTCTGCTGGTGCGCGGTTTGCCGGAAGAACTGCTCAAACTGCGCGACCAATTCGCCCTCAAAGCCTTTTCCGTCTATGCGCATCAGCACAACAGCGATAATGCCGAAACTCAATGGGTCATCGCCGAAGTCATGGTTGCGCCCAATTCGCAATGGATAGGCGGCAACGTCGCCCTGCTCTCGCAGCGTTGGAATCGCAACAGCACCGTCGTCGGCATTCAGCGGCGCAGCAAAATCGTGCGCGAACGTCTGCGCCGCATTCATTTTCACGTCGGCGACATCCTATTAATGATTCTGCCCAAAGAAGACATCGCCGATTTGCGCCGCAATCAAGACTTCATCATTCTCTCGGAAAACCACGAACGCAAAAAAACCGACTGGCGCGCCCATTTTGCCATCGGCGTAATGATTGCCGTGATTACCGCCTCCGCAGTAGGGATTGTCCCGATTACCATTACCGCCCTCATCGGCGCCGTCCTCATGGTCTGCGCCGGCTGCTTGAGTGCGGAAGAAGCCTATGCCTCGATTGATTGGCGCATCATCATCTTATTGGCAGGCCTGCTGCCCTTAGGCGCTGCCATGAACAACAGCGGCGCGGCGGCATTTATCGTCGAGCATACCCTCGGGCGCTTCAACGATGCAAGCCCCTTAACAATACTTGCCATTCTCTATCTGATGACCATGGTGCTCACCGAATTGATGAGCAATGCCGGCACCGCCGTGCTGATGACCCCGATAGCCGTATCCACCGCCAATATGCTCGACATTAACGCCTCACCCTTGATTATCGCCGTCATGTTTGCCGCCGCCACCAGCTTTATGACGCCGGTCGGCTACCAAACCAATACCATGGTTTACGGCGCCGGCGGCTACCGCTTTACCGACTTCATCAAAATCGGACTGCCGCTGAACCTGCTCTACTGGGCGCTCGGCATCCTCTTTATCCCTATGATTTGGCCATTCTCATGAACATCATCCTTTACGGCATCAACAACTGCGACAGCGTTAAAAAAGCGCGGCAATGGCTCGCCGCCCAAGCAATTGAGCATCAATTTATCGACTTCAAAAAACAAGCGCCGAATGAAAACCTTATCCGCCAATGGTTAGAACAGATCGAACTCACCCAAGTACTCAACAAACGCAGCAGCACATGGCGCGGACTGAGTGCAGAAGAACAAGCGCAAGCCGAAACCACAAGCGGCGCCATCGCCCTGATGCTGCAATATCCCAACCTGATCAAACGCCCCCTGCTGCAACATACGGGCGGCATTGCCCTTGGCTTTGATGCCGCCCTTTATACACAACTGTTCTGTGAGTAAGCCCTGATGAAATCCACCCTGCTGATCAGCCTGATGGCCGGATTTGCCGCCGGCAGCGCCGCCGTCGGCCTCTATCATTTCCACTTCCAGCGCCAGCTGCTTGCCGACTTCGACCGCCAGGTGCAGGCGCGCATCGAAGCGCTGGCGCAAGAGCAAAACGCCGCCAGGGCGGCCGCCGTGGCCGATGCCCTGCATAAAGAATATCTGCTGCAAGCCGTGCGGGCGGTGCAAGGGCTGCGCACGCCCATTGACATCCTGCTGGCAGAAGAGGCCCGCCTGCCCGCCAATTTGCCCGATCTCGGCCTGCCCCCGCAATGGCAGATCAACGCCAGCGTAGCGCCTGTGCAAATGTCTCGTAAAGGCGAATTCATCTTACAGCCGCTGCCTGCCACCGGCATCCGCGGCAGCGTGCGCATTACCATCGCCGACCCCGACGCCTTGGGCGAGAAAGACGGCTTTTTCCAAGGCGTACGCCTGGAATGCGTCAGCGACATCGACTTTGTCGCCCAATATCTGCCCGACTGCCGCTATCAGTCTGTGATGCCTTAGGCGATATTGATACTTAAGCGACTTTAAGAAACTCTTCGACAATCATAAGATAAGGAAATACACCGAATCATTCCCCCTTTCTATTAGATGCTTATAGATTTAGACGCTGCGCCGGGCGCTGCTTTTTTGCCTTGCCAAAGAAAGTAAGCAAAGAAAGGCAAGCCCGTTGCGGCGATTCGCTTAGCAAATTTCCCTCGCCAATTTGAATTTTTCGGCGCAGGCCAAACTCGCTACGCGCAAACATGGCCTGCTTACTCCCAAAAAATTCTGCATTGCCTCGGCGCCGCAAAGGGGATTTTGGCTTCTCCGTCAGTAGGTATTAAGGATTTTTTTGCAAAAATTGCGCTTAAAACTAATTGTCAACACGTCCTAATACGATTCCAAAGCAGTTTCCAGCACAAAGCGCGGCTGTCTGCCTGCGGCGGTTTCCACTTGCGCGCAGAAATCCGCCACCGGGCGCAGCCACAGTCCGTAATCTCCGTAAAGAGCGCGGTAAACCACCAGCACTTCTTCGCTGTCGCAATGTCTTGCCACATCAATTACTTGATATAAATTGCCTTTGTAATGCCGGTAAATGCCTTTAATAAGTGGTTTTTGCATATTGTTCTTCGAAATATAGTCTCTTCACTTCAAAATGCGATGATTTCAAGCGCTTCTCCTGACAAAACATGCATCTCTATAGTCGGAGAAGTGGAAAAGTAGTACAAGGCGGCGAGCCGCAGACAGTACAG
>ERZ1023288.34-NODE-34-length-58020-cov-48.687070_pt1 | contig 58020 bp, 43 predicted proteins | sample MGYA00380468_ERZ1023288 | MGnify/ENA primary metagenome ERZ1023288 (study PRJEB33173, sample SAMEA4830366) | metagenome | study: EMG produced TPA metagenomics assembly of the PRJEB25223 data set... | reverse complement strand
GTGATGGAGATATGGGGATGGTTGGTATTTTTTCAAGGTTTGTTGGTTATATTTAAGTCCATATTATAGCACTACGAGATGAGAGAGGGAGCTACAACTATGTTTGTCGAAGAATGCTTGTGGCAGCAATTATAGCACTACGAGATGAGAGAGGGAGCTACAACCAGGCAACCCCGCTAAATTTTTGCAAGGTCATTATAGCACTACGAGATGAGAGAGGGAGCTACAACAGGAACTCTTGCCATGTGGGTAGTGGATGAATTATAGCACTACGAGATGAGAGAGGGAGCTACAACGACACCTACTACCGCCATCGCCGCAAACTGATTATAGCACTACGAGATGAGAGAGGGAGCTACAACCTGGCGCGATGCCAAACGAAGCGACACTTAATTATAGCACTACGAGATGAGAGAGGGAGCTACAACCTTTAGCTGTAACCAGTATTCATAGCGATTATTATAGCACTACGAGATGAGAGAGGGAGCTACAACGGATAAGCCATCAATTGCGCCTGATTTCATATTATAGCACTACGAGATGAGAGAGGGAGCTACAACTAGGCGGCAGTTTCTTCGATTGTCAGCCCTATTATAGCACTACGAGATGAGAGAGGGAGCTACAACCGCATTTAAGAGCCAGTCATGCGAAGCTGGATTATAGCACTACGAGATGAGAGAGGGAGCTACAACCAAAGCAGGCGGCGAACTAAGCGCAGAGGAATTATAGCACTACGAGATGAGAGAGGGAGCTACAACGAAGATGATAGACCATTGCGCCATATACCTATTATAGCACTACGAGATGAGAGAGGGAGCTACAACCAAGCAAGATTAATTGACAGTGAATACATGATTATAGCACTACGAGATGAGAGAGGGAGCTACAACTTTGCTGATAACGCTAACTTGTGCGCAATAATTATAGCACTACGAGATGAGAGAGGGAGCTACAACTCGTGAATGTGATGGACGCAGCGGTAGTCGATTATAGCACTACGAGATGAGAGAGGGAGCTACAACTTATCAAAGCCGCTGCCATTTGCCACGAGTATTATAGCACTACGAGATGAGAGAGGGAGCTACAACAGCTACAGCACAGCGGGCTGCTGACCGAGTATTATAGCACTACGAGATGAGAGAGGGAGCTACAACACGATTTTTGCACTAATCATTTGTTTATCTATTATAGCACTACGAGATGAGAGAGGGAGCTACAACCTGCAAGCACGGCAATATGCTGATGCAGGAATTATAGCACTACGAGATGAGAGAGGGAGCTACAACCAACGAGCCAAGCGTGACCAGGAACGTGAGATTATAGCACTACGAGATGAGAGAGGGAGCTACAACTCATGGCTTATTTTGACAACAAGCCACCAAATTATAGCACTACGAGATGAGAGAGGGAGCTACAACATCACATCATTGGCAAGATTGCCATCGGGGCGCACATTATAGCACTACGAGATGAGAGAGGGAGCTATAGTCAAGGAATCCAAAAAAAGACTACACTAAAGCTTATGGCATACTCAAAAGATTACAGACAAATGATATTAGACAAGCTGGCATCAGGTCATAGCTACAGAAAGCTTGTTGAAGAATATCGACGAATGGGCAAGACGCTTTAACTGTAGCGACAGAGCTATTGCCATAGCATTAAAACGTGTCGGCATTACTCGAAAAAAAAGACCTTAATTCATCCGAAAGCAGACAAACAACAGCGCCTATTATTTCTTAAGCAGTTAGCGGCATTTGAAGCTGAAGGCAGAACCCTGATTTACTTAGATGAAAGCGGCTTTAAATCTCATGGCAACAGAGCTTACGGCTATTCCCACAAAGGCCGTCCTTGTTTAGGAAAGTACAACTGGCAACTCAAGAATCAAAGCAATGCTATTGGGGCAATACATAAGAACAAGTTGTTTGCGGTAGGGCTTTACGATTGCAGTATTAATAGTGATGTATTTCATTGTTGGGTAGAAGAATTGCTGTTAACACAATTGCCTGAAAACAGCGTCATTATTATGGACAATGCCAGCTTTCACAAAAGACAGGATACCCAAGAGCTTATCGCAGATGCGGGACATCATATTTTATGGCTGCCGCCATACAGTTCGGATCTGAACCCAATCGAGAAAATGTGGGCTTGGCTTAAACGTAAACGCAAGGATTGGCGCTTAGATTGCATCGATAAACTATTCTTTTACTTCCTGTGGATTTGTAACTCTTTTTGATTTCCTTGACTATATTCCTTTTTCTTGTAGCTCTCGTATGGCTTGTCGATACAGCACATTGCTTTCTGATTTAACTTCGCTGACCGATAAAGCTTGTCGGCTGATGCTGTCATACAGCACCATCACACCAAATTTACGTCCAAAGTAGGTAGTATCCATGATGATATTGACTGATGAAAAATGCCGTTGTTCAGGTTCCCTAAGTCGGGCTTGTTTGAGATGTCTAGCAATGGTTTTACGGTTGCAGGAAAAACGTTGGGCGAGCTCTTGCATGCTTTGTTTGCCGCTACTATAAAGTGTCCACAACTCTTGAGGGTTAAGACACTTTTTGCTGCTAAAACGCTTACCGCATTGCCGGCATTTGTATCGTTGCTGATGATTTTGTCTGCTGTCTTTTTTGACCTGTTTTGAGCCACAGAAAAAGCATTTTTTGTGGCTCAAAGCTTTTGACCTCGCTAAAAGCCTTACAGAATAAGGCTTTTCAAACTTTTTAGCATCTAAAATGTCCCTTTGCCCAAAAAAATTGTGTCAATCTCATAAACTATTCAGAAAACTAGGAGTGTTCTTGTGTAATATTTTAATTTTAATTAATATTTAATCAATTTAAGTGGTCAAATTCATCACAGGTTTTAGATAGTAAATAAAAAGACGGCTTAAGCCGCCTTTTGCAAAAGAAGCTTATTTTTTAGCTTTTTTAGGAGCCGCTTCTTTTTTAGCCGGTTTCTCATTTTTTTGATTGACCGCATCTTTTAATTTTTTACCTGCTTTGAAAGCGGGCGTGGTGCTAGCGGCAATTTCTAATGCCTTGCCGGTTTGCGGGTTGCGACCGGTGCGTGCGGCACGTTCGCGAGTCTCAAATGTGCCGAAGCCGATGAGGGTTATTTTATCGCCTTTAACCAAGGCTTCAGTGATGCTGTCGCAGAAAGCATCAATGGCTTTGCTTGCTTCCGCTTTGGTGATGTCAGCCGCGGCTGCAATGGCATCAACTAATTCCGTCTTGTTCATATTCCATGTACCTTTATGAGGGTTGATTAAGATGTGGTGCAAGCACCAGCGGTGCTGATTTTTGCAGATTATGCAGGTAAGTGTCAAACTTTTTTAATTTCTTATAGGTTGAAAATGCACAAAAAAATGCCTAGAAATCGCTTCCTAGGCATTAAAGATATTTGAAAATAAACTTATCTTATTGAAAGGTAGAGTTTATTTTTCAATGTGCATGTTTGCTCATATTACCGTCGTTTTGCAGGCTTTGCACAGGGATAAAGGCTTTGCTGGGCGTGCTTTCTTCGGCAAAAACGCGGGCAAAGACTTCGCTGACGTGGCTGACGGCGATAATTTCAAGGTCTTTTTTCACGTCTTCAGGCACGTCGCGCAGGTCTTTGACGTTGTCGCTAGGGATTAAGACGGTGTGAATTTCTCCGCGCTGCGCCGCCAGCAATTTCTCTTTTAAACCGCCGATGGCCAGCACGCGCCCGTGCAGGGTAATTTCCCCCGTCATGGCGATATCGCCGCGTACTTTGCTACGCGTGAATGCGGAAAGTAGGGCGGTTGCCATTGCAATACCCGCGCTTGGACCGTCTTTGGGCGTCGCGCCTTCCGGCAGGTGCATGTGAAGGTCGTAATCGGCGAAGCGGAAATCGCTGTCATGCGCTTCCAAATAGTGGCGCACAACGGTTAATGCAGCTTGAATCGATTCTTTCATCACATCGCCTAATTGCCCCGTATGGGTCAATTTGCCTTTGCCGCTGAAGGCGGCGGTTTCAATCTGAAGCAGTTCGCCGCCTACGGAGGTCCATGCCAAGCCCGTAACGCTGCCGATTTTAGGCGCAAGGTCTTCGTCGCTGCGGCGGTATTTCGCTACGCCGAGATAATCTTCCAGATTATCGCGCGTGATTTTGACGCTTTTAACGCTTTTATCGTGCAATTTGCGCACCGCTTTGCGTGCCAATTTGCCGATTTCGCGTTCCAAATTGCGTACGCCGGCTTCGCGCGTGTAATCTTCCACCACTTGGTTTAAGACGCCTTTTTGCAGCACGAATTCTTTTTCCGACAGGGCGTTTTCTTTACGCTGACGCGGTACGATGTAACGCTCGGCGATGTGCAGTTTTTCGCGCGTGGTATAGCCGGGAATGCGGATGACTTCCATGCGGTCTAATAGAGGAGCAGGGATATTCAGGGTGTTGGCGGTAGCGATGAACAGCACTTTGGACAAATCGATATCGGTTTCCAAATAATGGTCGCTGAAGCTGCTGTTTTGCGCAGGGTCTAAGACTTCCAACAGCGCGGAAGCAGGGTCGCCACGGTGGTCGCTGCCAATTTTGTCGATTTCATCCAATAAAATCACAGGATTGTTGCTGCCTAGTTTGCACATTTTCTGCACGATTTTGCCCGGCAAAGCGCCGATATAGGTGCGGCGGTGTCCGCGGATTTCCGCCTCATCATGCACGCCGCCTAGGGAAATGCGGTCGAAATCGCGTCCTGTGGCTTCGGCAACCGATTTGCCTAAAGAGGTTTTGCCTACTCCCGGCGGACCGACAAGACAGATAATCGGGCTTTTGTTGTTTTTATTGCGTTTTTGTACGGCGAGATATTCGATAATCCGCTCTTTCACATCCGCCAAGCCGTAATGGTCGCGGTCGAAAATGGCTTCGGCTTTTTCAAGGTCGTATTGGCTGCGTTTGCGCTTCGACCAAGGATAATCAATCATCCATTCTAAATAATTGCGAATCACGGTGGCTTCTGCCGACATGGGCGACATTTGCTTGAGTTTGTTTAACTCACCGACGGCTTTTTTCTCTGCCGCCGCCGGCATTTTGGCTTCTTTGATTTGCGCTTCGAGCTGTTCGGTTTCGCTCAATTGGTTTTCGTCAAGGTCATTCAGTTCTTTTTGAATGGCTTTGATTTTTTCATTGAGATAGTATTCGCGCTGATTTTTATCCATTTGCTCTTTTACGCGTTTTTTAATCCGCTGCTCGAGTTTGGCTTTGTCTTTTTCCTCTTCCAGCAAAATCAGGACTTGTTCCAAACGCTGCTGGATATTGAGCGTGCCTAGGATATTGATGCGCGCTTCGACGGGAATATCCATATGCGCGGCAATGGTGTCGGCAATGCGTCCGCCGTCTTCCAATTGGCGTAAGGTTTCGATGAGTTCGTCGGCATTGCGCTCATGGCTTTTCAAATAGGCGGTAAAATCGGCAATCGCGCTGTCGCTGAGCGCGGCCAACACTTTGGCATCATCGCCCCATTCGTCTTCCAAAGGCGTAAAACCGCCGACCAAACATTCGCCATTATCTTCGATATGCGCGATTTTAACCCGCGCAATGCCTTCTACTAAGACTTTGACCGTGCCGTCGGACATTTTCGCCAATTGCACGATGCGTCCAAAGGTCGCAATTTCATGCAGGGCATCCGGCTCAGGGTCGGTAATATTCGGGTCTTTCTGCGGTACCAGCAATAATTCCTGTGAATTATCCATAGCTTTGTCCAGAGCGCTAATCGATTTCGGGCGCCCTACAAAGAGCGGCACGATGACTTGCGGGTAGACGGCAATATCGCGCAGTGAAAGAATCGGATAGAGTTTTGTTGTATCGTTCATTTTTTCCTTAGGCTTTGGCTTTGTCCGCTAAAGGCGGCAGTCCGTTTTCCACATCGTCTTTATCGATGACGATTTTGCCGTTGTGCGGCACGCTGGGCAAATCGAACATGGTGTCTAGCAATAATTGCTCCACGATAGAACGCAGACCGCGCGCGCCTGTTTTGCGCGCAATCGCTTTTTTGGCAATCGCTTCCAGAGCGGCAGGCGTGAATTCCAGTTCCGTGTCTTCATAGCCGAAAATGTGTTGGAATTGGCGCACAATCGCGTTTTTAGGTTCGGTCAGGATTTTGACCAAGGCGGCTTCATCAAGCGTATCTAAAATCGTTACAATCGGCAGACGTCCGACAAATTCGGGGATGAGACCGAATTTGACCAAATCTTCAGGCTCGACTTGCTGGAACAAGGCGCGATCCGCCTCGCCGGTCATGGTTTTGCTGCGCACAGTCGCGCCGAAACCGATGCCGCCTTGGTCGGTGCGCTGGGCAATAATGCGCTCCAAGCCGGCAAAAGCGCCTGCGCAAATAAAGAGAATATTGCCGGTATCGATTTGGGTCAATTCCTGCTGCGGATGCTTGCGTCCCCCTTGCGGCGGCACCGATGCTACCGTGCCTTCAATTAATTTGAGCAATGCCTGCTGTACGCCTTCGCCCGAGACATCGCGCGTAATTGACATGTTTTCGCCTTTGCGGGCAATTTTATCGATTTCATCAATATAAACAATGCCGCGTTGCGCACGCGCCACGTCGAAATTGCAATTCATCAGCAGTTTTTGCAAGACGGTTTCCACGTCTTCGCCCACATAGCCGGCCTCGGTTAAGGCGGTGGCGTCGGCAATTGCAAAAGGCACATTGAGGAATTTTGCCAAAGTCTGCGCGAGCAAGGTTTTGCCCGAACCGGTCGATCCGATCATCAGAATATTGCTTTTGGCGATTTCCGCGGCATCTTGGTCTTTGGTTTCGTTCATACGCAAGCGTTTGTAATGATTATAAACGGCTACGCAGAGGGCTTTTTTCGCCGCATCTTGCCCGATAATGTATTCGTCCAGAAAATCTTTGATTTCGTGCGGGGTTGGCAATTTATCCGCCAGCACCGGATCGGAAGGCGCATCCGCCTGCAATGTGTCGGCGGCGCCTTGCTCGGCATCATCATCCAAGAGATCGCTGCACAAATGAATGCAGGTATCGCAAATGGCAATGCCGTCAGGACCGGCAATCAAACGCCGGACTTCGGATTCTTTTTTACCGCAAAAAGAACAATGCTGTTCGCTCATCTTAATTTCCAACTTTCAAATTCTTACGGCTGACGACAATTTCATCAACCAATCCGTAGGCTTTGGCGCGTTCCGCACTCATGAAATTATCGCGCTCGGTATCGCGGGCGATGGTTTCAATATCTTGACCGCTGTGTTTAGCGAGCAATTCATTCAGGCGTTCGCGGATAAAGAGAATTTCGCGGGCATGAATATCGATGTCGCTTGCTTGACCGCGGAAACCGCCCAAAGGCTGATGAATCATCACGCGTGAATTGGGCAGGGCATAGCGTTTGCCTGCCGCGCCGGCATTGAGCAAAAAGGCGCCCATGCTGGCGGCTTGTCCGAGCACCATGGTGCTGACGTCAGGTTTGATGAATTGCATGGTATCGTAAATCGACATGCCAGCGGTTACGGAGCCGCCGGGGGAGTTGATGTAAAAGTGAATGTCTTGCTCGGGATTTTCCGCTTCCAAGAAGAGCATTTGCGCCACGACTAAATTGGCGCTGGCATCATTGACTTCGCCGACTAAAAATACCACGCGCTCTTTCAGCAGGCGCGAATAAATATCATAAGAGCGTTCGCCGCGCCCTGTTTGCTCAACCACCATCGGGATAAGCATATTGGAAATACTGTCCATCATAACTCCTTCATATTTGACTATTGCCCTTATGGGGATTGTTTGGGCAAATGCAAGTTCGGCAAAGAAAAGGGCGGTATTATACCGCCCTTTGCCGCGTTTATTCGCTTAACTTCTTCTCAAATCAAATGAAGATTGCTTTAGCTTGCCTGAAATTCAAAGCAAAATTTCAGACAAGCCGCTCAATATTGATTCGGTTTAGTTGCGGATTTGGCTGTTGATTGCCATCACTTCTTGGAAGGTTTTGTCTTCGAAGCTTTGCGTGGCTTTTTCGTACAATTGATCAATCAATTGCTCTTCTAGAATGGAAGATTCCAAAGCCATGCGGGCTTGTTGGTCGTTTTTATACCAATTCTTCACTTCGCTCGGGTCTTCATAAGTAGAAGCGATGCTGTCCAAACGCGCTTCTACACGGCTTTGATCCAATTCGATGTTACGCTCATCAAACAATTTGCCTAATAAAAAACCGAGTTGCAGACGGCGTTTGGCTTGCGGCTCGAACAATTGATGCAATAATTGATGGCGTTGCTCGGCATCAGGAATTTGCTTAGACAATTGAATTTCTTCGCCCATACGGTGCATTTCTTGGTCAAGGCTGGCATGCGGCACGATTTGATCGCCGTTATGCTCCAATAAAGCGTCGAACATTCTTTCGCGGCGGATGCGGCGCAAAGCGTTTTCCAGCTCGCGTTCCATGTTTTCGCGAATGGCTTTTTTAAATGCCGCTTCGTCGCCGGCTTCAATGCCGAAACGTTTGATAAAGCCTTCGTCCAATTCAGGTAAATGCATTTCTTCGATTTTTTTCACTGTTGCGGTGAATTGCGCGGTTTTGCCCGCCAAATCTTCGCTTGGGTAATTATCCGGGAAACGCACGTCGAAGGTTTTTTCTTGATTCAAGATCATGCCTTTTAAGCCGTCTTCAAAATCCGGCAACATTTGGCCGCTGCCGATTAATACGGCAATGCCTTCGCCGCTGCCGTCCTCAAAGGCTTCTCCGTTGATACGGCCGACAAAATCCACGGTAACGCGGTCATTTTCCGCACTGGTTTTTTCCGCATTTTCGCTGAAAGTAGCTTGTTGGCGGCGCAAAGTCTGCACCATTTCTTCAATGTCTTTGTCATTGATTTCGCTTTTCGGCAGGGTAACCGACAAATTATCCAAGCCTTTGACTTCTACTTCGGGCATGACTTCAATCACGGCTTCAAATTTTAGCGCTTCGCCTTCTTTGACACCGCTGATGAGGTTGATTTGCGGCGGCGCCACCGGCTGTAAATCGGTTTGTGAAACGGCTTCGCGGAAAGCGGTATCGATTTCATCGCCTAAAACATCGCGGCGCGCGCTGTCGCCGTAGCGTTGCTTCATGATTTGCGGAGGAACTTTACCCGGGCGGAATCCGTCCACGCGCACGCGACCGCGAATGGCTTTTAAACGCTCAGTAGTAGCGCGGTCGATTTGCTCAGCTGGCACTTCAATAGTGAATTTATGGGCCAGACCTTCTAATTTCTCGACAGATGATTGCATAGTATCCTCAAATCTTTACAAAAAATAGGTAAAAAAAATGCGCCACAAGGCGCAGTATTCTGGTGCGAAAGGAGAGACTCGAACTCTCACGGGCTACCCCGCTGGAACCTAAATCCAGTGCGTCTACCAATTCCGCCACTCTCGCAATGTGTGAAAGCGCGCATTATACGGAGCAATGGATGATAGTCAATACTCGCTGCTAAGAATTTTATGTTTGAATTCCATTAGGCTGAGGTAGAAAATACATAATTGATCGATCGTGCGAAAGCGGCAGGTTGTTCGGCTTTAATGGTAACTTTGGATTTGCAGGTTTTGGGACAGCGACACAAGGATATTAAAAACGGCTTGTCCACACCGCCGAAACCCAGTTTGAGGAATTGGCTGAATCTTGCTACGAAACTCACATGGTGTTGGCATATGTCACGCAGCAAGCATCGTACTTTCGGCAATATTGTAGGACATGTGGCGGATGTGAAGGATATTCGCTCTTTATCGTCATGGACGGCGGAGCAATTTGATTTAGGCCTGAATTGGAATTTGATTAAGCAAATTCGCGATTATTGGCAGGGTAAGCTGATTTTAAAAGGAATTATGGAAGTTGAAGATGCCTTATTGGCGCTTGAATACGGCGCTGACGCGATTGTGGTGTCTAATCATGGCGACTGGCAATTAGACGGGGCGCTTGCCAGCATTGAGGCATTGCCTGCGATTGTGGATGCGGTGGGCGATCGTATGGAGGTGTGGTTTGACGGCGGGATTCGCGGCGATCAGGATGTGTTGCGTGCTTGGGCATTAGGTGCAAAAGGTACCTTGATTGGGCGCGCTTATATTTACGGTCTGGGTGCTTATGGTCAGGCAGGGGTGAAAAGGTCTTTGGAGATTATTCATAAGGAATTGGATATTTCGATGGCTTTTTGCGGACATACGCAGCTTCACCATGTTGGGAAAGATATTCTCGTTGCCCATACTTGCCCGCTTGCCCAGCCGTCAAATTAAGGCTTTGCCTTAGTTTCATTCGCTCAAATTTAAGAGTAAGAGGACTGCAGGCAGTCCTCTTATTTATAGCCAATTCAAAAAATATAGCCGATTCAAATTGCAATGATACGGCGTCGGCTTGCCTTGCCGTACGCTCTTGTACTGTCTGCGGCTCGCCGCCTTGCCTTATTTTTATTTCAATCGACTATACAACACAAGATTTTTGCGTATCGCTTTGAGCGGTATAGAACCAAAAGTTTCAAGTATTTGTTTTGAATTAACGCTATGTTTTATAAGGCTTTGCTGCTGAGGGTTTATTGATTCTTTCCACCAGCGCTTCGCTATCCAAGGGAATGTCGTCCAAGGGATCGATTTTCCAGATGTTGCGCGCATAATCCATAATCGAGCGATCGGAAGAAAAATAGCCCATATTGGCGATGTTCGCCAATGCGGCACGCTGCCATGCCATCGGATCGCGGTAGAATTCGCTGATGCGGTTTTGCGCTTCAACATAGGCGTGGAAATCGGCAAAGGATTGATAGTAATCTCCGAAGGGGCTGAATAAGTCTTGATAACGCGTGGGATCATCAGGGGAAAATGCGCCATTGCTGACTTGCTGCACGATATGGCTTAAGGCGGCATCTTGCTCGATGTAGCGCATCGGCGAGTAGCCTTCGCGGCGCAGTTGTTCGACTTCTTCAATGGTGTTGCCGAAGATGAAGATATTGTCTTTGCCCACGGCATCTAAGATTTCTACGTTTGCGCCGTCAAGTGTGCCGACGGTTAGGGCGCCGTTGAGCGCGAATTTCATATTGGAGGTGCCGGAGGCTTCTGTGCCGGCTAAAGAAATTTGTTCGGAGATGTCGGCGGCGGGAATAATCATTTGTGCCAAGCTGACGCCGTAATTGGGAATAAAGACGACTTTGATCAAATCGCGGATGCGGGCATCGTGATTGATGATGTTTGCCACATCATTGATAAGATGAATAATTTTTTTTGCCATATAGTAGGCACTGGCGGCTTTGCCGGCAAAGATGAATACGCGCGGCTGCCAATCGGCGTCCGGATTTTCCAGTATGCGGTAGTAGAGATCCAAAATGTGCAGAACGTTCATGCTTTGGCGCTTATATTCATGAATGCGCTTGATTTGCACGTCGAAAATGGCATCGGGATTGAGCGTGATGTTCAATTGTTTTTTAACATAGTCGGCGAGCGCTTGTTTATTGTTGCGCTTGATATGCGCCAATTGCTGCAAGAAGGCTTCGTCATCGGCAAATGTATTCAGCTGGCTGAGTCGGGTGAGGTCTTTGCGCCATGTGCCGCCGATTTTATCGTCGATTAGTGTGGCGAGTTGCGGATTGGCAATGCCGATCCAACGCCGGGGCGTAACGCCGTTGGTGACGTTGGTAAAGCGTTCGGGGAAGAGTTTGGCAAAATCGGCAAAAATGGATTTCACCATTAATTGCGAATGGAATTTCGCGACACCGTTGATTTTATGCGAACCGATGACGGAGAGCCAAGCCATGCGCACTTTACGTTCGCCTTCTTCGTCAATGATGGATACGCGGCGGATTAAGTCATGATCGTGCGGATAGCGTTCTTGGACCTGTTTGAGGAAGACTTCGTTGATTTCCAAAATGAGTTTCAAATGGCGCGGCAAAATCATGCCCAACATGTCCACCGGCCATGTTTCTAAGGCTTCGCTCATGAGGGTGTGGTTGGTGTAGGAGAAGATGCTTTGGGTCATTGTCCAAGCCTGCTGCCAGTCATAGCCTTTTTCATCGATGAGGATGCGCATAAGTTCGGGAATGGCAAGGCTGGGGTGGGTGTCATTGAGATGAATGGCGATTTTATCGGCAAGATTGTCGCAGCTGCCGTATTGGGTTTCATGGCGGCGTACGATGTCTTGCAGGGAAGCGGAGCAGAGAAAGTATTCTTGGCGTAGACGCAGTTCGCGTCCCTTAGTGGTGGAGTCGTCAGGATAGAGGACGCGCGAGACGTTTTCCGAAGCGTTTTGCTTTTCCATGGCGGCAAAATAATCGCCGCGGTTAAAATCCGCCAAGCTGAAGACTTTGCTGCCGGCCTGAGCCGTCCATAAACGCAGATTATTGGCGAGATTGACGTCATAGCCCGGCACCAGATAGTCATGGGCTAAGGCGGTGATTTCATCGGCGCTATGCCATAGGGTGCGATTGCCTTCTTCCTGCACATAGCCGCCGAATTGGATTTTATAGCGTTTGCTCGGGCGTACATAAGGCCAAGCGATTTCATGGCTTGTCCAGTTGTCCGGCATTTCGACTTGTTCGCCTTGCGCATTGATTTCTTGACGGAACATGCCGTATTCATAGCGGATGCCATAGCCCATGGCGGGGATTCTCATGGTGGCGGTGCTGTCTAGGAAGCAGGCGGCAAGACGACCCAGACCGCCGTTGCCGAGTCCCGGATCCGGTTCGGCATTGATGATGTCATCAACATTTTGCCCGAGCGCTTCAAGAGCGGCTTTGATGACGTCGTACATTTCCTCGGCGATGAGGGCATTGCTGAAGGTGCGGCCCATGAGAAATTCCATGGATAAATAATAGACTTGCCGGCTGCCTTTTTCTAAAGTGAGGCGGCGGGTTTCGAGTCGTCCTTCGGTGCTGATGTCTCTGACCACGCGCATGGCGGCATGCAGCCAGTTTAGTGTGGTGGCTTCTTTGGGATCGCAACCCAAGGCGAAGATGAGTTTATGGATGATCGCGTTTTTAACGCGCTCGACATGTTGCGGATTCGTGGCATTCATCAAAATTTCCTTACTGGTTGAAACCCCTCCCTTTAGGGAGGATAATCTTGTGGGAGAGGTGTAACCTCTTCCAATTCAGGGTAACACGTAGAGCGACGCTTTATGTGTCGCTTTGTGTGTTGAAACATAGAAATTTCCCTAAATAAAAACGGCTGCTATTGTAGCAGTCGTTTTTTTCTTGTCTATCAAATATTAGTAAATTATTTCAACTGATTAAACGTCGATAAATTTGCCGATATTCTTGGGCTGCCTGCGTCCAGGTAAATGCTTGCGCCATGGCATTGCGGCAGAGATGCTGCCATTGCGGCTGCTGCTGCCAGAGCTTGAGAGCGCGGCGGCAAACGGCGAGAAAATCGACAGAGTTTGCTTCACCAAAGCTGAAACCGGTGGCTTGTGTGCCGCCGGCATCGCTGTCGATTACCGTATCCGCCAAGCCGCCGGTACGGCGGACTAAGGGCAGCGCGCCGTATTTAAGGGCGTAGAGTTGTGTCAGTCCGCAGGGTTCGAAGCGGCTGGGCACCAGTATCATATCGCTGCCGGCAAAAATGCGGTGCGCAAGGGCTTCGTCATAGCCGAGGTGTAAGCCGATGTGCTGCGGATATTGGGCGGCGAGGGTTTGGAAGCGTTCTTGCAGATGCGGCGCACCGCTGCCCAAGACAATCATTTGCACTTTTTCTTTGAGCAGTTCTGGCAATGCGTCCAACACAATATCCGCGCCTTTTTGCTCGGTCAGACGGGCGACCACGCCGATGAGCAGGGTTTTCTTATCCTGAGGCAGTTGGAAATGTTTTTGCAGGGCGCTTTTATTGACGGCTTTATCGGCAAGTGTGGCGGCGCTATAGGTTTTGTCGATGAGCGGATCGTGGGCGGGCTGCCAAATGTTTTCATCGACGCCGTTCAGTATGCCGACGAGACGACCTTCGGCGGCACGCTCCGCCAAGAGTTGATGAAAACCCGCACCGGCAATCGATTCGGTGATTTCGCGCGCGTAAGTGGGACTGACGGTGGTGATAAGGTCGGCATAAAACAATCCGGCTTTGAGATAGGAAAGTTCGCCGTAAAATTCCAAGCCGTGCATAGAGAATGCCTGCCAAGGCAGTTCTAATTCGGGTAGATGATGGGCGGCAAAGCGACCTACATAGGCGATGTTGTGAATGGTGAAAACGCTTTTTACGGGACTGTGCCAATGGTGTAAATAGGCGCAGGCCAGTCCCGCCTGCCAATCATGGACATGCAGTACGTCGGCGCGTCCCCACCACTGGTCTAATCCTTCCGCCAATTGCGCACCAAGATAAGAGAGCAGGGCAAAGCGGCGGTAATTATCGGGGTAGTCTTGATAATGTTCGTCATGATAGGGATTGCCGCCGCGGGCAAAGCATTGCGGCGCATCTAGCACATAAATGCCCAAGCCTTGATAGTAGGCAAAGCGGATGGCGGCAGTGCCGGCAAAGGTCTCGCGTCTGGCGACTTCCACTGTTTCGCCCAATTGCGCGGCGACTTGCGGATAATAGGGCAGCAAAACGCGGACGTCTTCTCCCTGCGTTTGCTGGCTGAAGGGTAAGGCACCGAGTACGTCTGCGAGTCCGCCGGTTTTCATCAGCGGATACATTTCCGAGCAGATATGTAAGATTTTCATAGGGTTTCCTTGCGCATAAAAGACCGGAGTACCGGCCTTTTCTTAGGGTTAAATGGTATGTTGCAGACCGATGTCCACATCGCGTTCGTTTTCCGGCTTGAGTTTGTCCAGCATTTTGCGCGTAACTAAAACGATGCCTTCTTTACTGACTCGGAAGCGGCGTGCATCTTCTTCGGCATCCACGCCGATTTGCATGCCGTCCGGAATCACGCAGTGGCGATCGATGACGCAGCGGCGCAGTATGCAATTTTTGCCGACGGTGATTTGTGGCAGTAAAACGCTGTATTCGATAATGCTGTCTTCCTGCACGGTGCAGCGCGAAAATAATACGGAATTGCTAATTTCCGCGTCGGTAACCACGCAGCCGCCGCTAATCAGGGAATTGTCGAGGGTACGTTCGCGCGGTTTGCGGTAGAAAAAGCGTGCCGGTGCGGTTTGCTGCGGACGACCGTGAATGGGCCAAGTGTCGTCGTATAAATCCAGCTGCGGTTTTTCGCTGACCAAGTCCATATGCGCCGACCAATAGCTGTCAATCGTGCCGACATCGCGCCAGTAGATGCTGCCGGTGGTGTTGCGCCCTTTGCAGGAACGCTCGAAGGGATGGGCGTAAAGCGTGCCTTCTTCCACGGCTTTGGGAATGATGTCTATGCCGAAATCATGCGAAGTCTGCGGATTGACGACTTCGCGGTCGAGAATGTCATAAAGATAGTCGGCGTCAAAAACATAGATGCCCATCGAGGCGAGAGAGGAATTGGGGCGGTCGGGCATGGCGGGCGGATCACCGGGTTTTTCCACAAAGGCTTGGACTTTGAGTTTTTCATTGACGGACATGATGCCGAATTCATGCGCCTTATCGCGCGAGACTTCGATGCAGCCCACGGTGCAGCGTGCGCCGCTGTCGAGATGATCTATCAGCATTTGCATGTAGTCCATTTTGTAGATGTGATCGCCGGCTAAAATCAGCACGTATTTGGGACGGTAATGCGATTTCATCATCGCCATGTTTTGATAAACGGCGTCGGCAGTGCCGCGATACCAAGTCTGGTCGTCCAATTGCTGGCGGGCGGGCAGCATATCGATGTATTGATTGCGCTCATAGGGCAGAAAGGACCAGCCGCGCTGCAAATGGCGGAGCAGGGAATGAGCGGCATATTGGGTGATTACGCCGATTTTCAGCAGATTGGAATTGATGCAGTTGGATAAGGCGAAATCGATAATGCGGCGGCTGCCACCGAAATAAACCGCCGGTTTGGCACGTTTGTCGGTGAGTTCGTATAAACGCGAGCCGCGTCCGCCGGCGAGAATCAGCACGAGAGTATCATTAGCGAGGTCTTGCGCGGAATAGGGGGCACTGGTGTTGGTGTTGGTATTCATGGATTCTCCTCTAAAAAAATGAAAAAACTATTGCCTGAGCACGCGTACCTCCATTGGCGTGAGTTCGACGGATTGTGTGTAAGTAAAATCGCTGATGTCACTGCCGGCAAAAACCAGCTGCCATTGTCCTTGCGGCAGTACAAAGCGCTGCGCTTGCGGCTGCGGATTGATTAACACGAGCCAACGGCGGTGCATGAGAATGGCAAGAGCGGGATTGTCATTGTCATACCAATCTTGATGTTGCATGGGCACGCCCGCGCTGTTCAGCCATTGGATATTGGCGCTGCTCCAGTCTTCGCCGTGGCGCAGGAGCGGAATTTCTTTGCGCAGAGCGATGAGGGCGGCGGTGCTGTCGATAAGAGATTGATCGGCTCTCGCCCAATCCAGCCAAGCGATGGGATTGTCCTGGCAATAGGCATTGTTATTGCCTTGCTGCGAATTGCCGAATTCGTCACCTGCCAAGAGCATGGGCGTGCCGCCGGACAGCAGTAAAGTCGCCAGCAGATTGCGGCTACTTTTGGCACGGGCGGCAAGTATGTCGCGGTCTTTCGTTTCGCCTTCGATTCCGTGGTGGCAGCTGAGATTGTGCTGATGGCCGTCGCGATTGTCTTCGCCGTTAGCATGATTATGCCGCTGTTCATAGCTGAGCAAATCGCGTAAGGTAAAGCCGTCGTGTGCGGTGATGAAATTGATACTGGCGCTTAAGGGGCGCCGATTGTGTCCAAACTTTGCTTGGCTGCCGGCAAAATGCTCGGCAAATTCGGCAAGATAGCCGGACTGGCGCAGAAAAAAACTGCGCATGGTGTCGCGGTAGCTGCCGTTCCATTCGGCAAAGGGCGGCGGGAATTGCCCCAAACAATAGCCGCCTAAGCCGATGTCCCAAGGTTCGGCAATCATTTTGAGTTGGGAAAGCACAGGGTCGGCGGCAATGGCGGCAAAAAAGGCTGTCTGCGGACTAAAGACGGGATTGCGCCCTAATATACTGCCCAAATCGAAGCGGAAGCCGTCGATTTGGAAGGTATCCGCCCAATAGCGCAAGCTGTCGATAATCCATGTCAAGCAATCGCCTTGGTTGGCATTGAAACTGTTGCCGCAGCCGGACCAGTTTTCGTATTCGCCGGCAGGCGTCAGCCAGTAGTAATTAGCATTGTCCAATCCGCGCCATGACAGGGTTGCGCCGCGCTGATCGCCTTCGGCGCTGTGATTGAAGACGACGTCTAAAATAACTTCGATATTGGCGGCATGCAGGCTGCGAATCGCGGTTTGCAATTCTTCTATCGGATACTCGGTGGCGGCATAGCGCGGATTGAGGGTCTGATGTCCTAAGACGTTATAGCCCCAGTAATTGCGCAATCCGCTGGCTTGCAGATGCGGTTCGTCGGCGGCAAAACTGATCGGCAGCAGCTCTAATGTGCTGATGCCCAGACGCTGCAAATGCGCAATCAGAGCAGGGTGGGCGAGGGCGGCGTAAGTGCCGGCAATATCGCGGGGAATATCGGGGTGCTGCTGCGTCAGCCCTTTTACATGCGCCTCATAAATAATGGTTTCTGCCCAAGGAATGGCGGGGCGGGAAATGTCCTGCCAGTTAAAAACGCTTTCAGCTCTCACAATCGCTTTGGGCGCGACTGCGGCGCTGTCATGCCATGTGTCTATCCGAAAAATTGCCAGTTTATCGGCGCTGGAAAAATCGGGTGCATGGCTGATTTGCTTGGAATAAGGGTCAAGCAGGAGTTTTTGCGGATTGAAATAATGTCCTTGCCGCGGATTGCTGACGCCGTTGGCACGGTAGCCGTAGTGCATACCGGCGCCAATATCGCTGATAAAGCAATGCCAGATATTGCCGCTGCGCTGCATGGAATAGCGTTTTTCCCCTGCGGCGGTGAAAAGGCATAGTTCCATACGCCGCGCATATTGGCTGAAGACGGCGAAATTAACGCCTTCCAGACCGTCGTGGCGGCAAATGCGGCTGCCTAAGGGTTGCGGCTGTCCGGCAAAATATTTCATTATGCTTCCAAGGCAAAAAATAAGGTGGACAGCGGCGGCAAGGTAAGCTTGATAGAATGCGGCTGCTGATGCGCGGCAATGACTTCGCTGGCAACGCCGCCCTGATTGCCCATGCCGCTGCCCTGATAGCAGGCGGCATCGGAATTCAGGGTTTCGCGGTAATAGCCTGACAGCGGCACGCCGATGCGGTAATCATGACGCGGTACGGGCGTAAAATTGCTTACTACTAAAATGCGCGCGCCATTAGCGGCAATGCGTTCAAAGGCGAAGACGGATTGCTCGGCATCATCGACGACGCGCCATTCAAAGCCTTGCGGCTGATAGTCTTGCTCGAATAAGGCGGCTTGAGCTTGATAGAAATGATTTAAATCGCGCACCCATGCCTGCATACCGCTATGCCAGCCGCCGTGGGCTTCGTCGAGCAAATACCAATCCAAACTTTCCTGATAATTCCATTCCCGTCCTTGGGCGAATTCATTACCCATAAAGAGCAGTTTTTTGCCGGGATAGCCCCACATATAGCCGTAATAGGCGCGCAGATTGGCGAATTTCTGCCAGCAGTCGCCCGGCATTTTGTCCAGTAAAGAACCTTTGCCGTGCACGACTTCATCATGCGAGAGCGGCAGCATGAATTGCTCGCTGTATTGGTACATCATGCCGAAGGTTATGAGCTGATGGTGATGTTTGCGGTGGATGGGGTCTTGCTGCATATAGCGCAGAGTGTCATTCATCCAGCCCATATTCCATTTATAATCAAAAGCAAGCCCATCTTGATGAGTCACGCCCATAAAAGAAGTGGATTCTTCGGCAATGCTGCTGGCGCCTGTTTGCGCGCGCAGCATTTGATTGGTTTCTCTTAAAAAGTCGATGGCTTCTAAATTTTCACGTCCGCCGTAGCGGTTGGGAATCCATTGTCCTTCGGCGCGCGAGTAATCGCGGTAAATCATCGACGCCACCGCATCGACACGCAGACCGTCAATGCCGAAGCGCTCGATCCAATACAGGGCATTACCGGAAAGGAAATTGCGCACTTCATGGCGACCGTAATTGAAAATCAGGGTATTCCAATCTTGATGATAGCCTTCGCGCGGATCGGCATGTTCGTATAGGGCGGTGCCGTCAAAATGCGCCAAGCCGTGGGCATCATCGGGGAAATGTCCCACAACCCAATCGAGTAAGACGCCGATTCCCGCCTCATGAGCACGCTCAATCAAGAAACGCAGACCTTCAGGATCGCCGAAGCGGCTAGTGGGCGCGTAAAGTCCGGTGGCTTGGTAGCCCCAAGAGCCGTCGAAGGGAAATTCTGCTATGGGCATCAATTCAATATGGGTAAAGCCCATTGATTTGACATAAGGAATCAGTTCATCGGCAATTTGCCGGTAATTCAGCCAGAAATTATTCTCGGTATTGCGCCGCCAAGAACCGAGATGGACTTCGTAAATACTAATCGGCCGATTGCTTTGCAGACGGGCTTGTTGCTGCGGATTAGGCGCAATTTTTTCGGGCAGTCCGCTGATTTTGGAAGCGGTGGCGGGGCGCAATTCTGCGGCAAAAGCATAGGGATCGGCTTTGATATGGCAATGATGATGGACATCTAATATCTCGAATTTATAGAGCTCGCCGCGTCCGATATGTGGAATAAACAATTCCCATACACCGCTGCCAGGGTGTAAGCGCATAGGATGGCGGCGGCCGTCCCATTGGTTAAAATCGCCAATCACGGATACGCGCAGGGCATTGGGCGCCCATATGCCGAAACGCGTTCCTTCAACACCGTCAAGGCAGTACAGATGCGCGCCCAATTGCTCATAAGGTCGCAGATGCCGTCCTTGCGCCAAAAGCCAATTGTCTAATTCGCCCAAAGCGGCGCCGAAACGGTAGGGATCTTCAATCAGGCGGTGGCGCTTGTCGTGATAGACGCGCAGTTGATAATGGGTAAAAGGCGCATAGTCGGCAAGATAGCGGACGAACACGCCGCGCTTATCGATACATTGCATCAAATAGCTTTCTTCGCCGATGCACAGCTCGACTTTGTCGGCTTCAGGCTGATAGGTCCGCACGATGATGCCTTGCGAGTGCGCATGCGCGCCCAAATAAGCAAAAGGATCGGCAAGGCGCGCTTCGCACAGGGCATCGATGATTTGCTGTTCTTGGCTGTCGGCGGATAGACGCGGATTGAGCGCTTGAGCGGCTGTTGCGTCGTGACGGCGTGCTTCGACGATGGCGGTAATTTGCGTGCTAAGTGCTGAATTTGCGAGCAAATCCTCCAAAGTAAAAGGTAGTTTGACGCGCCAATTCGGATAGTCTCGGCTAATGCCCGGCACATTGAAAGGCGCATGACAAGGCAGAAGGTTTTCTAATTGAAAAGCGAAGAGTTGTGCCGCCGCCGCAGCGGTATGGACATGCAGCTGCTTGACCAAATCGGCGCTGTATTCCTGCACTTTGCCGTAACCTAATTGCTGGCTGAGGCTGCGTTTATCCTGCGTGCGTTCGCGTACCAGCGAGAGATATTGCTCTTCGGTCTTGAGTACGGATAAATCGCGCAGTAAATCAATATCTTCGCCCTGCCAATAAGCGGCGAGCGGAGCCAAATCGTGCGTACTGACGACCGCAATTGCTTTTGCTTCCCAATCGGCGGGTGCAATGTATTCTCCGTCTGATTTCATAAAATACAGCACGGCAAAGGAATAGACGCCGTATCGGCGCAAAGCGGCGCGCATTTCGTCGCTGACAATACCCAAATCTTCGCCGACGACCACGCATTGCGCGCGCTGACTTTCCACCGCCAAAATCGCCATCATTTCTTCTAAGGGATAATGCACATAAGCGCCCTTATCGGCGCCTTGATCTTGCAAAATCCACCACAGGCGCTCGAAAGCCATCACATGATCGATGCGCAACATGCCGTAATGGCGCATATTGGCACGCAGCATGTCGATAAAAATGCCGTAAGCATGGCGGCGCAATAATTGCGGATGCAAAGGCGGCAATTGCCAATTTTGTCCCTGCGGACCCAGCGGATCGGGCGGCGCGCCTACGCTGGCGTTCAAGCAAAAAGCTTCTCTTTGCGTCCATGTGTCCGAACCGCCGCGCGCCACGCCTACCGCTAAATCGCCGTATAGTCCGATAGACATACCCGCTGCTTGGCAAAGGATCTGCGTTTGCGCCAATTGTTCTTCAGTCAGCCATTGCAGCCACAGACAATAATCGATTTCCGCCTGATGTTCGCCGATAAAGGCTTGCACCGCAGGGCTATCTATATGTTGATAATCATCCGCCCAAGCCAGCCAACCCATATCCTCTTCACGCTGCGGCGCTTGCTGCGTCTGCGCGCTATGCGACTGGAAATGCCGGTCTAAGACCTCAAACACGGCATGACCGTACAAATCTTTACCGCCTTCTTGTACAAAAGCGGCAAAAGCCTCGCGCCGCGCCTGCGTTTGAGCATCTTGGCAGTCTTGAAAATAAGCAAAAGCCAGCTCAAGAGCTTGCTGCTTTAAAGCAAAGACGCCGACGTAATCCACATATTCGGCTGCGCGCAAAGCATTTAATCGCGCCTGCGTGTCCGTGCTTTTCCACCACTGCCGCGCATTCGGGCAAGCTTGAAATTCAGGCACGGCATTGACGTCAAGATAAATCGCATTCAAGCGGCTTTTGGAAGTGGGGCTATAAGGGCTTGCCCATTCGGGATGGCTGCTGAAAAGCGCGTGCAGGGGATTCAGCCCGATAAAATCTATGCCTTTGCCGGCAAAATGTTTGGCGAGGGCTTGAATATCGCCGAAATCGCCGATGCCCCAATTGTTTTCAGAACGCAGGCTGTATAGCTGCACATTCAGCCCTGTGAGCTTATTATCTTGAGAAAGTGCCGGTGCTTCATAGCAATGCGATGGTGCGCTGATAATAAAGAATTTACCGCTGTCGGTTTGCAATTCGTAATAGCCGATTGCCAGCGGCGGAAGGGAAATACCGTCTTCGTTAAGGGATAACGATTGCCGATTGCCGGCTTCGTCAATTAAATTTGCATTCAGCGCGGTTTGCTTGAGGCAATAGCTTTGCTCTGCCGGAATCACGAATACATCGCAAAAATCTTCTGCTTGGGCAGGAGGTAAAGACAGCAGGGTGATGAATTGTTCAAGCACCTCAGTATCGACGGTTTGCCGCTCTCCGGTAAATGCTGAAAATGACGGCGCAATACCAAGAGCTTGTGCTTGTTGAAGCTGTTCAACGCTTGTAGTCATCTCTCCCCCTTTCTTGATTTTTCAGATGGCTGCAATAGGCTGATAGTAGTAGATTTCGCTGAGCTTTGAAAGCGATTTGCTAAAAAAATTTTTTATTTTTTCAGGGGATGTTATTGCATTTCTAAAATTGGCGGATACTATCGTCGGAGAAGTGAAAAAGTAGTACAAGGCGGCAAGCCGCAGACAGTACAAGAGCGCACGGCAAGGCGCGCCAACACCGTAATATTTTTTCAATTCTTCGACGATATGCAATTATGATGATTTCATCAAAATTTCCTTACTGGTTGAAACCCCTCTCTTTAGGAAGGATAATCTTGTGGGAGAGGTGTAACCTCTTCCAATTCAGGGCAATACATAGAGCGACGCTTTATGTGTCGCTCTGTGTGTTGAAACATATAGATTGAATATCCTATATCGGCTTTTCATTATCTAAGCGCCGCTGTTTGCGGCGCTGTTGTTTTAGGCAGTTCTTTGCCTTGCGGCGAGATAATCGCGCAATTGCCCGATGCCGTAGCCGAGTTCGGCGGCTTGGTTGATGATGTCGTCAATATTATCGCCGTTTTCCGCCGCGATTGCCGCCCAGATGATGCAGCTGCGTGTGCCGCTGCGGCAGTACATAAAGGTGTTTTTGCCGTTTTCGAGCAGCTTTTTGGTGGCGGCAATCATGTCTTCGGGAAATTCGCCGCCGCGCACCGGCAAATGGTGGCAGTCGATGCCGCAGTCTGCGGCGGCTTCGGCGATGTCGGCAAAGCTCGGTTGTCCGATTTCTTCTCCGTCGGGGCGGTGGCAGATGATCTGCTGTATGCCTTGTTCGGCAAGATCGGCGAGGTGTTCCGGCTGGATTTGCGGGCTGAATTGTAAATCGTTCATAGCGTTTCCTTGGCGCTGCGGGCTAATTGGGGTGCGATGCCGATATAGTCGGCGGGGCTTAAGCGGCTGAGTTCGGCTTTTACCGCTTCCGGCAGTTCAAGGTTTTGCACGAAAACGGCAAGGGTTTCGGGGGTAATGTCTTGTCCGCGCGTCAGGGCTTTGAGTTTTTCATAGGGTTCTTTGATGCCGTAGCGACGCATGACGGTTTGAATGGCTTCACCCAAGACTTCCGGATTGGCGGCAAGGTCGGCGGCGATGCGTTCGCGATTGACTTCCAGTTTGCCCAGTCCTTTTTCTAGCGAGGCGAGGGCGATGGCGGTATAGGCGAAGACGCTGCCTAGGCTGCGCAGGACGGTGGAGTCGCTTAAATCGCGTTGCAGACGCGAAACGGGTAGTTTGGCGGCGAGGTGTTCCGCCAAGGCATTGGCCAGTCCGAAATTGCCTTCGGCGTTTTCAAAGTCGATGGGATTGATTTTGTGCGGCATGGTGGAGGAACCGACTTCGCCGGCAATCATTTTTTGTTTGAAGTAGTGCTGGCTGATGTAGGTCCAGATGTCGCGGCATAAATCGAGCAGGATGGTGTTGGCGCGCAGGAGGTTGTGCATGAGTTCGGCGATGTAGTCATGCGGTTCGATTTGCGTGGTCAAGGGGTTGTAGCTCAGTCCGAGGGTGTTTTCGACGAAGCGCTGCGCCAGTTGCGGCCAGTCGATGTTCGGATAGCTGATGTGGTGGGCGTTGAAGTTGCCGACTGCGCCGTTGATTTTGCCGAGCATTTCCTGCGTCTCGAGTTGGCGGATTTGGCGACTCAGGCGGTAATGAACGTTGGCGATTTCTTTGCCTAAGGTGGTCGGCGAGGCGGCTTGTCCGTGGGTGCGCGAGAGTATGGCGGTGGCGGCTTCGGCATGGGCGAGTTGCGCCAGTTTTTCGGCGATGTTGTTTAGGCGGTCGCCGAGCCAGTCGCGGCCGTCTTTGAGCATGAGGGCGTAGGAGAGATTGTTGATGTCTTCCGAGGTGCAGGCGAAGTGGATGAATTCGATTTTCTCCGCCAGTTCGGGATGGGCGGCAAGGTCTTTTTTCAGTTGGTATTCCACCGCTTTGACGTCGTGATTGGTGGTTTTTTCGATGACTTTAATCGCTTGTGCGGTCGCCGGCGAGAAGTCTGCATAAAGGTGGTCGATAAAGTTTTGTCCGTCGGCGCTGAGGCTTTGCAGTTCGCCGATGCCTTGTTCGTTGGCAAGGGTTTGTAGCCAGCGCAGTTCGACGCGGTAGCGGTATTTAATCAGTCCATATTCGCTGAAGATGTCGCGCAGGGCGGCGGTTTTGTCGGCATAGCGTCCGTCGAGCGGCGAAACGGCGGTGAGGGTGTCAAGGGCTAGGGTCATGGCTTGTCCTTAAAGATTAGGCGTAAAAAAAGTAGCTGCTCCAGAGCAGCAGCAGGGCATATAGGGCGGCGAGAAGGTCGTCAATCATGATGCCGAAGCCGCCTGCGGTGTTGCGGTCGAGCCAGCCGATGGGCTGCGGTTTCCAGATGTCGAAGAGGCGGAAGGCAAGCAGGCTGGCGATGCTGACGGCGACAAAACCGAAATGGGCGTAGAGAAAGGGCGGTGCAAAGAGCATGACCGCCCATTGTCCGACAAATTCGTCCCAGACGATGCCGCTGTGATCATGCACGCCGAGGTCTTTCGAGGTTTTGCCGCAGAAGTGGCAGCCGAGGGCGAAGGTGGCGGCGATAAAAAGCAGGTTGAATAGAGTGTTATCAAAGACTTGCGATAAAAAAGGCAGGAGTAATAAGGCGCCGAGCAGGCTGCCCCATGTGCCGGGGGCGGGGCGGATCAATCCGCTGCCTAAGCCGAAGGCAAGGAAATGTATGGGCTTTTTCAGCAGCGCTTGCAGGCTGGGATAAACGAGGGTGCTTTTTTTCATGGGGCGGTTTGCTGTAAACATTCGCGAATTAGGCTTGGGCCGCGGTAAATCAGTCCGGTGTAAATCTGCACGAGGTCGGCGCCTGCGGCGAGTTTGGCGGCAAAATCTGCGCCGCTCATCACGCCGCCGGCGGCAATGAGGGGAATGTGCGGCAGTTCGGCACGAATGAGTTGCAGCATTTGGGTGCTGCGGCGGGTCAGCGGCGCGCCGGAGAGTCCGCCCTGCTGATTGCCGTGGCGGTGTGTTTGTACGGCGCTTTTGTCGATGGTGGTATTGCTGGCGATGATGCCGTCAATGCCGGCATCGGCGATGCTGCGGCAGATGCTCTGCAGCGCGGCGTCGTCATTGTCAGGGGCGATTTTAACTACAATCGGCACATAGCGCTGATGCTGCGTTTGGCATCGGCTTTGCGCTTCTTTGATGCCGTTTAATAGCTGCTTGAGCGCTTCGCCGTGCTGTAAATCGCGCAGCCCGACGGTATTGGGGCTGGAGATGTTGATGCACAGATAATCGGCTTGCGCATAGGCGGCTTCCATGCCGATGCGGTAGTCCTCAAGGGCGTTTTCATTCGGCGTGTCTTTATTTTTGCCGAGATTGATGCCGATAAGGGCGCGGCTGTTTGCTTTGACCGCCGCGACTTTTTCGACTAGGGCGGTAACGCCGGCATTGTTAAAGCCCATGCGGTTGATAATGGCTTGATGTTCGGGCAGGCGGAAAAGGCGCGGCTTTTCATTGCCTTTTTGCGGACGCGGCGTAACGGTGCCGACTTCGATAAAGCCGAAGCCCATGCGGTCAAAGGCGGCAATCGCAATTCCGTTTTTATCCAGCCCTGCCGCCAAGCCCAAGCGGTTGGGAAATTTCAATCCCATCAGTTTGATAGGCTGGCGCACTTCTTGGCGCGTAATCAGACAGGGGAAACGGCTTAATAGGGCGAGCGTCATTTCATGCGCTTGTTCGGGGTCGAGCCGAAAGAGCAGGGGGCGCAGGGCGGAATAAAGAGCCATCATGATGTCCTAGGTCTGTTGCTGTGCGAAGTCTTGCATATAGTCGATCAGGGCATCGACGCTGCGCATGTCGAGGGCGTTATAGAGGCTGGCGCGCAGTCCGCCGACAATGCGGTGTCCTTTTAAGCCGCTGAGTCCCGCCGTTTCGGCGTTTTTCCAGAACAGGGTGTCGAGCGCTTCGTTTGGGGTACGGAAGACGATATTGGTTTGCGAGCGGTATTGGGCGGCGATGTCGTTGTGGTAGAAATCGCTTTGATCAATCGCGGCATAGAGTTTGCTCGATTTGGCGGCGGCTTGGGCGGCAAAATGTGCGACGCCGCCCTGTGCCTGCATCCATTTCAAGACCAGATTTAAGATGTAAATTTGCCATGTGGGCGGGGTGTTGTATAGGGAATTATTGTCCGCATGCGCTTTGTAGCTGAAGAATTTGTTTATCTGCGGATGTTCTTGCAGGAGGCTTTTGCGCACAAAGACTAATGCCAAGCCCGAGGGGGCGAGATTTTTTTGTACGCCGCCATAGACGATATCGCAGTCCTGCCAAGGAATCGGGCGGGTGTAGAAATCGGAAGAAACGTCAATGACCAGCGGCGCCGCAGCTTGCGGAAATTCGCGGAATTGGATGCCATTGACGGTTTCATTGCTGCATAGATAGAGGTAGCGATAATCACCTTGCAGTTCAATGGCATCGGGCAGATGGCGGTATTGCTGATCTTTACCGCTCCAAATGATGTCTGTTTCGGCAATGCGCGCGGCTTCTTCCGCCGCTTTTTTTGCCCATACGCCGCTGTCGATATAGGCGGCGCGTCCGCCATCGGCAAGCAAGTTCAGCGGTATCATGCAAAATTGCTGATGTGCGCCGCCGGGCAGGAGCAGGCAGAAGAAGTCTTCGGGCATGTCGAGCAGTTGCGCGGCAAGGGTGAGCGTTTCTTCATGAAGCGGCTCGAAGCGTTTGCTGCGATGGCTGATTTCCATCACCGACATACCGCTACCTTGAAAATTCAGCATTTCGGCTTGCGCGGTTTCTAGGACGGAGAGCGGCAAGGTGCAAGGGCCTGCGCAGAAGTTGTGGATGCGGTGCGTCATGGCTGTTCCTTAGTCGATAATCGGATAGGAGTGTCCGTCCCATTGGTGTTTGGGGTCGGGAATGAAGGTCAGTCCGCCTTCGTAGCCGTTGCTGATCAGCCAGCCGCCGAAGACGGCGCTGCGATAAAGCGGCGGCAGGTTTTTGTCATTGTTTTTCAGGCGTTGCCATTCAAGTTTGGGGGCTTTGGAGAGAAAACTATCTAAAAGAGACATTATTGGGTTTTTCCTTGAGGATATTTTTTCAGATAAATCAGCAGCAGGGAGAGTGCGGCGGGGGTAATGCCGGGGATGCGTCCCGCCTGCGCGATGTCGACAGGTTGGACGCGTTGCAGTTTTTCCGCGACTTCGGCGGAGAGTCCGCGCACTTGGCTGTAATCGAAGGACTGGGGCAATGCTTGTTCGCGGCTTTTTTGTAGTTTTTCGACTTCAGCGTATTGGCGGCTGATATAGCCTGCGTACTTGGCGCGAATGTCGATTTGTTCGATGATGTCGTCATCTGCCCAAGTGTTTTCGTCTTCGCCGGCAATGTGCATCAGGCGGCGGTAATCCATCTCAGGACGTTTCAGCAATTCGGCGGCACGGATGTTTTGCGGTAAATTAGGGTATTGCTGCGGTCGGATCATGATGTTTTCAAGACGGCTTTGCTCGCGCTCGATGGCTTGCATTTTGTGCTCGAAGACACGCATCCGCGCCTCATCCACGCAGCCCAGTTCAAAGCCGATGGCGGTTAGGCGTTGATCGGCATTGTCTTCGCGCAGCAAAAGACGGTGTTCGGCGCGACTGGTAAACATGCGGTAGGGTTCGCGCGTGCCTTGGGTAATTAAATCGTCCACCAAGACGCCGATATAGGCTTGCTCGCGTTCGGGGTGCCAGCTGTCTTTGTCTTGAGTCCGTAAAGCGGCGTTGATGCCTGCCAAAATGCCTTGTGCGGCGGCTTCTTCATAGCCAGTGGTACCGTTGATTTGTCCGGCGAAAAAGAGGTTGGCAATGGCTTTGGTTTCCAAGCTGTGATGCAGTCCCTGCGGATTGAAAAAGTCGTATTCAATCGCATAGCCGGGACGCGTGATAACAGCTTGCTCCATGCCGCGAATGGATTGGATGTATTGGATTTGCGCTTCAAAGGGTAGGCTGGTGGAGACGCCGTTGGGGTAGAGTTCGTTCGTGCTCAGGCTTTCCGGCTCGATAAAGACTTGATGGCTGTCTTTGTCGGCAAAGCGCATCACTTTGTCTTCAATGGAAGGACAGTAGCGCGGCCCGAAGGCATCGACAATCACGCCGGCATACATCGGCGCTTGGTCGATATAACGGCGGATGATGTCGTGAGTGTCTTCATTGGTGTGCGTGATATAGCAGGAAACTTGGCGCGGGTGTTGTTCGCGTTTGCCGAGATAGGAAAAGACGGGCAGGGGCTCGTCGCCGCGTTGCTCGGTCATAACTGAAAAATCTACGCTGCGCGCATCGATGCGCGGCGGCGTGCCGGTTTTCATGCGTCGGGTATCAAAAGGTAAATCGCGCATGGCGGCGGCAAGCTCTAATGCCGGCGGATCACCGGCGCGACCGCCGGCAAAATGATTGAGACCGACATGGATTTTGCCGGCAAGGAAGGTGCCGGCGGTTAAAATGACGGTTTGGGCGTAAAAATCGATTTTATGCTGGGTGCTGACGCCGATAACGCGGTCCTGTTCAAGGATTAAACTGGTGGCAGGGGTTTGAAAAATATCAAGATTTTCCTGCGTTTCAACGAAGTGGCGCACGGCGGCTTTGTATAAGATGCGGTCGGCTTGGGCGCGGGTGGCGCGTACTGCCGGACCTTTACGACTGTTGAGAATTCGCCATTGGATGCCGGCGAGATCCGCCGCACGCGCCATAATGCCGCCCAGTGCGTCGATTTCTTTGACCAGATGCCCTTTGCCGATGCCGCCGATGGCGGGATTGCAGCTCATTTGTCCAATGGTTTCAATATTGTGTGTGAGTAATAGGGTTTTTTGTCCCATGCGGGCTGCTGCGCAGGCGGCTTCTACGCCCGCATGTCCGCCGCCGACCACTATCACGGCGTATTCAATCGGATATTTCATTAGGAAGCACCAAAGGCTAATGCCGCTAAGAATTGATTTTTAATCATATAAAGCACAATGAAAGCAATGATAGGCGTAATGTCGATGATGTTTAATAAAGGCGGGATGAGTTTACGCAGCGGACGCATGAAAAATTCGTGACAGGTTTCAGCAATCTGCAACACCGGCTGTTGGCGAGGCGTTTGCAGCCATGAGGCGATGACGCTCAAAAATAGCGAATAAATCATCACGCTCACCCATGTGCCGCAGAAAAACCAAAAGGTGCCGATGCTAAAGCCCGCCGAAAGGTTGGCACGCGTGAAAGCAAGCCCCGTTATCAGGCTTAGGAGCCATGCCACAATCAGCGGAGAAGGATCGTTTTTAGGACGGAATTGGGTTTTTAACAGGGCTTTTTTCACGATGTCGCGCACAGGCAGCACCACCGGTTCGGTGATGTCTTTTAAGCGGCGTGCCAGCGGATTGAAATGGATGATGTGATGGATTTCGCAGTGATAACGGATAATAAATGCCGCAATCACCAAGCTGATAATCGTTTGAAGCAGACCGACGAGCATCTTACCAATCCTTTGTCAGCTCTTCGCCGATGGCGCGGCTGCGCTCAACGGTGGCTTGCATGGCATCGGCAATGATGCGGTTGAAATCCGAATTATCCATTTGCTTGAGTCCTGCTTCGGTCGTGCCGCCTTTGAGCGCGATTTTCTCAATCCAATCGCTGAATTTGCCGCCCTCGGGATTATCGACCATCAGGGTGCTGGCGCCTAGGCTGCTGAGGCTGATGATGTCGAATAATTCTTCGCCTTCAAAGCCGTAACGTTCGCCGGCTTCGCGCATCGCCTGCATAAAGCGGAAATAAAAGGCGATGCCGCTGGCGGATAAGGCAATGATGCCGTCGATTTGGGTTTCATCGTCCAGCCATGCGATGGAACCGACACCGGCAAATAAATCTTCAATGATGTGTTCGCAGTCTTCGTCGAGTTCTTGATCGCTGTAAATGCCGGTCAGCGAGGCTTGCACCGCCGCCGCCATATTCGGCATGGCGCGGATGATGCAGACTTCATCGCCGAGAATTTTGCGGTAGGAAGCAATGTCAATCGCCGCCGCTACCGTAATGATGGTTTTCTCGGATAAATCGTATTCGGCGAGTTCTTGCAATAAGACCTGCATTTGTGCGGGCTTAACGCCGAGAACGAGATAATCCGCTTTTTCAATTACATGACGGTTGTCCGTGTGTACCGGTAGGGCGAATGCTTCGCTGCGGACTTTGGCTTTGGCGGGGTCTTTGCAGGAAACCAACAATTGCTCGGCGCCGAAGATGCTGTCTTCATTGTCTAAAATACCTTTGATAATAGCGCCGTTTAAATGTCCTGCGCCGATAAAGCCGATCATGGGGAGCGGGTGAGTATGTGCCATAGAATCCTCGTAATTGTTGTGGTGCGAAAATACCCGCCTAATGGTATCATGTTTTGCCGTAAACGGCAGAAGCCGTGATATGTTGTTTTAAGAAAAAGGATTTATTCATGTCAGAGGTTAAATCGGACATTAAACTAGACGATTTGCTGCGTTTTGCACAAAAACAAGGTGCTTCGGATTTGCATTTGAGCTCGGGTTTGCCGCCGATGATTCGTGTGGACGGCGATGTCAAACGCTTGAATTTACCGCCTTTGGAAAATCAGGATTTGCGCAATATGATTTTTGCGATTATGACCGATGCGCAGATGAAGGGCTTCGAGCAGACTTGGGAGGCGGATTTTTCAACCGAGATTCGCGGCGTGGCGCGCTTTCGTGTCAACGTATTTAACCAAAACCGCGGTATTGCCGTGGTTTTTCGTACCATCCCCAGTAAGGTATTGAGTTTGGCGGATTTGAAAGCGCCTGAAAAATTTGTAGATATTATCGATGTGCCGCGTGGCTTGGTATTGGTTACCGGTCCGACGGGTTCGGGTAAGTCCACCACTTTGGCAGCGATGCTCAACCATATCAATGAAAATAAACATGAGCATATTCTGACGATTGAAGATCCGATCGAATTCGTGCATGAGTCGAAAAAATGCTTGGTCAACCAACGTGAGGTACATCGCGATACGCAAAGCTTCTCAAATGCCCTGCGTGCGGCGCTGCGTGAAGACCCCGATATTATTCTCGTGGGCGAGCTGCGTGACTTGGAAACCATTCGCTTGGCACTCTCGGCGGCAGAAACGGGACACTTGGTCTTCGGTACTTTGCATACCAGCTCCGCGGCAAAAACGATTGACCGTATCATCGACGTATTCCCGGGCGAGGAAAAGCAATTGGTGCGTTCGATGTTATCCGAATCTTTGCGTGCGGTAGTGGCGCAAACGCTGTTGAAGAAAATCGGCGGCGGACGTGTGGCGGCGCATGAGGTCTTAGTCGGGACTTCGGCGGTGAAAAACCTGATTCGCGAAGACAAAGTCGCCCAGATTTATTCCATGATTCAAACCGGTGCGCAATACGGCATGCAAACCCTCGACCAAGCTCTGCAGGTTTTGGTGCGCAGCGGCACGATCGATCGCACCACGGCAGCATCTAAAGCGCATGATAAAAACAACTTTATGTAAGCGTATCGGCGCATTCATCAAACAATGTGCCGGCTTAATGTATCCTTCTGATTTGATAAGTGAGACAGCATGAATATTGAAAAAGCGGAAATGCGTTCTTGGTTTAATAAATTGATTACCTTCGCAGCCGAAAAGAAAGCCTCGGATATTTTTATCAATACCAATTTGCCGGTAGCCATGAAATTAGACGGGCAATTGAACTATTTGCCCAAAGCCATGATGGATCAGGAAGATGTCTATAATCTGATTGAAACCATTGCGCGCCCGGAGGCGTATCAAGAATTTATCGATAATCACGAATTAAACATCATGGTGGAAGTGCCGGATGTGACCTATTTGCGGGTTAACGTATATATGCAGCGCAATATGCCCGGTTTGGTGCTGCGTTTGATTCCGGCGATTATTCCGGAATTGGACGATTTGGATTTGCCGCAGCCTGATGTGCTGCGCGAATTGTCGATGGCCAAACGCGGTTTGGTGATTATGGTGGGGGCGACCGGTAACGGTAAATCCACGACCTTGGCGGCAATGGTCGATCATCGCAATCAAAACTCTCAACATCACATCATCACGGTGGAAGATCCGATCGAGTTTATGCACAAGAGTAAGAAAAGCGTGGTCATTCAGCGTGAAGTGGGCGTAGATACCAAAAGCTATGGCGCAGCGTTGAAAAACTCTTTGCGTGAAGCGCCGGATGTGATTCTTATTGGTGAGATTCGTGATGTGGAAACCATGGGCTATGCCTTGCAATTCGCCGAAACGGGGCATTTGTGTATGGCGACCCTGCATGCCACGAATTCCGTACAAGCCTTGGAGCGGATTTATAACTTCTTCCCGCTGGATCAGCGCGAAAAATTGCAGCTCGACTTATCGGAAAACCTGCGTTGCTTGGTGACTCAGCGCCTCTTGCCGCGCAAAGGCGGCGGTCGTGTGGTGGCAATGGAGATGATGATGAACACGCCTTATATCGCTCAGCTGATTTTAGAAGGGCAGGTAGGTAAGATTCACGAAGTCTTGGAGCGCGGCGAAGCGGAGCGCGGCGTTTTTAGTTTTGACCGCTCTATCTTTGATTTATATGAAAAAGATGAAATCGAATATCATGAAGCCCTGAAATATGTGCATTCTGAAAACGATTTCCGTATTCGCGTGCGTACGCAGTCTAAACGTCGTCTGCCTGATGAGCTGAAAGCCAGCGGTGATGTCTTCTCCGTACAAAGCGATGACAAACTCGAGCATGAATTGCTGCTCAAACAACGCCAAGATCGCAAGGCTTCGCGCATATCTACCGGCGGCTAAGCATGGCATATCACGCAGCGGATCTGGAGCTGCTTAAAGGGCTGGATCCTGTTAAAGTGCGGCCGGGCATGTACACCGATACAACCCGGCCGAATCATTTGGCGCAAGAAGTCATTGACAATAGTGTTGACGAGGCATTGGCAGGCTATGCCAAAAGCATACGCGTCGTTTTGCATCGCGACGGCTCTTTGTCGGTCAGTGATGACGGACGCGGTATGCCGGTTGACGAGCATCCCGAAGAAAAAGTCTCGGGCGTGGAGCTGATTTTGACGCGTCTGCATGCCGGCGGTAAATTTTCGCGCAAAAATTATGCCTTTTCAGGCGGTTTGCATGGCGTCGGTGTTTCTGTTGTTAATGCCTTGTCTTCGCGTTTGGAAGTCAGCATTGAGCGTGAGGGTTTTCGCTATCAATTGGCTTGTGAGCACGGCGAAGTGATCGAGCCTTTGCAGGCAGTGGAAGCGATTGGCAAACGCCGCCGCGGTACGACGGTGCGTTTCTGGCCGGAAGCGCGCTATTTTGACAGCGTGAATTTCTCTCTGCCGCGCCTCTTGCATACCCTCAAAGCCAAAGCCGTGTTGTGCCGCGGTTTGCAAGTGAGTTTCTTTAATGAATATGACGGTAGCGAGCAGCAATGGCATTATGAAGACGGTTTATTTGCTTATTTGAGCGAAGCCCTGCAAGGGCAAGAATGCCTGCCTGCCGAGCCCTATACCCTGAGCTATCAAGACGAAGAGCAGGGCGAAATCGATGTGGCGCTCTGCTGGGTGCCGGGTATGGGCGCAGAGGGCATTTATGAAAGCTATGCTAATCTGATTCCCACCACCGGCGGCGGCACGCATGTCAACGGTCTGCGTACGGGATTGGTGGAAGCCTTGCGCGAATTCTGTGAGTTCCGCCAATTGCTGCCGCGCGGAGTCAAGCTCTCGCCTGAAGATGTTTGGGACGGCTGTCAATTCGTCTTATCGGTCAAAATTTCCGAACCGCAATTCTCCAGTCAAACCAAAGAACGCTTGAGTTCGCGCCAATGTGCCGCTTGGCTGGCGGCAGTCATTACCGATCAATTTGGCTTGTATCTCAATCAGCACAGCGAATTCGGTGAAGCCTTAGCGCAATTAGCCATCAGCCATGCCCAGCAAAGAATGCGTGAAGGCAAAAAAGTAGTGCGGAAAAAAATCACGCAGGGACCTGCTTTGCCAGGAAAATTGGCGGATTGTGTCAGCCAAGATTTAAGCATGACGGAGCTGTTTTTAGTCGAAGGCGATTCGGCGGGCGGTTCTGCCAAACAAGCACGCGACCGGCATACGCAGGCTATCCTGCCTTTGCGCGGCAAAATTCTCAATACTTGGGAAGTGGATTCTGATGAAGTCATGGCAAGCCAATCCGTGCACGATATTGCGGTGGCAATCGGCTTGGATCCTGCCAGTGAAGATTTATCGGGCTTGCGTTACGGCAAAATCTGCATTTTGGCGGATGCCGATTCGGACGGTCTGCATATCGCTACTTTAATCTGCGCGCTTATGGTCAAGCATTTCCCAGCTTTGGTTGCCGCCGGGCATTTATATGTCGCTATGCCGCCTTTATACCGGCTTGATGCGGGTAAACGCGTGGAATATGCGCTGGACGACAGCGAAAAAGAAGCGCTGATTCGTCAGATTCAGCGCGACGGTTTTCAAGGCAAAATCAATGTGACGCGCTTTAAGGGCTTGGGTGAAATGAATCCGCCGCAATTGCGCGAGACGACGATGAATCCCGATACGCGCCGCTTGGTGCAACTGCAATACGACAGCGCGGAAAATGTGGAATTGCTGGATATGCTCTTGTCGAAAAAACGCAGCGGCGACCGCCGCGACTGGTTGGAAAGCAACGGCGATATTGCCGATAATTTGGATGCTTTGTGATGTCTGATACTTCTCTTATGCTGCCGGGCGATGAGCAGCAGTCTTTGCAGCACTTTAGCGAGCAGGCTTATTTGAATTACGCCATGTATGTGATTTTAGACCGCGCTTTGCCGAGTTTGGCGGACGGTTTGAAGCCGGTGCAGCGGCGTTTAGTCTATGCGATGAGCGAATTGGGCTTGAGCGCGACGGCGAAATATAAGAAATCGGCGCGTACGGTGGGCGATGTCTTGGGTAAGTATCACCCTCACGGTGATACGGCCTGCTATGAGGCGATGGTCTTGATGGCGCAACCTTTTTCTTATCGTTATCCTTTGGTGGACGGGCAGGGCAACTGGGGCAGTCCTGATGATCCCAAATCCTTTGCCGCCATGCGTTATACCGAGTCGCGTTTAAGCTCTTATGCCAAATCCTTGTTGCAGGAATTAGGCGAGGGAACGGTGCAATGGACGGCGAATTTTGACGGCACTTTGCAGGAACCGGCGCAGTTGCCGGCACGTTTGCCCAATATTTTGCTTAACGGCGGCAGCGGCATCGCCGTGGGTATGAGTACCGATATTGCGCCGCATAATCTGCGCGAGGTAGCGGCGGCTTGCCGCGCTTTGCTAGTCAATCCCGATTTGGATACGCAGGCCTTGATGGACTATGTGCCGGCGCCGGATTATCCCACCGGCGGCGAGTTAATCAGTTCTGCGCAGGACTTGCGCAGTTTGTATGAAAGCGGCGGCGGTTCGGTGAAATTGCGGGCGCGCTATGTGCTGGAAGAAAGCAATATCGTGATTGAGCAATTGCCTTATCAGGTCTCGGGCGCGCGGGTGCAGGAGCAAATTGCCAAGCAAATGCAGGAGAAGAAGCTGCCGTGGCTAGAAGATGTGCGCGACGAATCCGACCATGAGCAGCCGACGCGTTTGGTACTGGTGCCGCGTTCGCAGCGCGTGGATAGCGAGCGTTTGATGCAGCATTTGTTTGCCACCACCGATTTGGAAAAAAACTACCGCGTTCAGTTCAATATGATCGGTTTGGACGGCAAGCCGCAGGTGAAAGGCTTGAAGCAGATTTTGCAGGAATGGCTGGTCTTTCGCGAGCAAACCGTACTGCGTCGTCTGCATCACCGTTTGCAGGCGGTGGAAGAGCGTCTGCATGTCTTGGCGGCTTTACTGATTGCTTTTTTGAATTTGGACGAAGTGATTCGCATCGTGCGCGAAGAAGAGGCGCCTAAAGCGGCCTTGATGCGGACCTTTGCCTTAAGCGAGGGGCAGGCGGAGGCGATTTTAAACACGCGTCTGCGCCATTTGGCGAAACTGGAAGAAATGAAAATCCGCGAGGAGCAGGAAGCGCTGTTAGGCGAAAAAGCGCAATTAGAAGCCCTAATCGGCAATCAGGCGGCGCGCCATGCCTTGATGAGCGAAGAATTGGCCGCCGATGCGGAGGCTTACGGCGATGCGCGGCGCACCTTATTGGTGGAACGCGAGGCGGCGCAAGCCTTGGACGAAAGCGAATTATTGCCCAGCGAGGCTTTGACTTTTGTCTTATCCGAGATGGGCTGGGTGCGCGCGGCGAAAGGGCATCAGATTGACGGGGCGGCTTTAAGCTATAAAAGCGGCGACAGCTTTTTGCTGCAATTGGCGGTGAAAAGCAATCAAAGCCTGTGCTTATTAGCCGATAACGGTCGCTGCTATACCTTGGCGATGGCGAATCTGCCTTCCGCACGCGGCAACGGCGAACCTTTGAGCAGTATGCTGAGCCTTGAGGCAGGGAGCAAAATCATTGCCGCCTGTCTGTGGCAGGAAGCGGGGCAATATGTGGTGGCGGCGGATAACGGCTGCGGATTTATTGTGAGCGGCGCGGATTTGTTCAGCAAAACCAAAACCGGCAAGGCTTTAATTAACACAGGCGAGGCAAAGGCATTGAGTTTGCAGGCATTGGACAGCGATGAAGATGAGATCTTAGCGCTTAATAATGTAGGACGCGCTCTGATTCTGCCTGCGAGAGAATTGCCGCAATTGGCTAAAGGCAAGGGTAATCAAATTATCGGCATCAGTAAAAAACAATTTGCCGAAGGCTTGCGCATGAATCATATTGTGCTGTTGCCGGCGCAGGCAAATGTTCTGCTCTTTGCCACCAAGCAAAAAATGCGCATCCGCGCCGAGGAACGCGGGCAGTATCGCGGCGAACGCGGCAGTAAAGGTGTTTTGCTGCCCAAAGGCTATCAGCAGATTGAGCGCTTAGACTTGGAAAACAAAGAGGCGGATTAACATGCAAACCCTACCTTTGCCGGATTTGTCGACCGCGATCGAGCGGCTCAAACATTGGCTTGCGCCCTTGGTGGACGAGGCGGTTTACGCCAAAACGCAGGAAGCGGTAGATGTGTTTGCCAAACGCGACGGCGAGCATCTGTATACGGCGCTCTTGGTGCAAGCGCAGGCCAAAGCGCCCGAATCATGGTTGATGGCATTATGGCAGCGTCAGTTTTTGCTCAATCGCGAGAGTTTGCCCTTCAGCAATAATAATTTAACCCTCAAAATCGATTGGAAAGCGCCGCAAACGGGTTTGAAACGCGTGGCGCATTTTGCGATTGCCATGGCGCGGGTGCATCAATTGTATTTGCGCGAGCCGGAAAAATTGCAGGAGGAATTGGCGGAATTGGGATTGGGTAGCGAGCAATATTGCTTGGCGCAATGGGAAGTGCTTAAAGGCGCGGTGCGTCGTCCCAATGCCCAGAAAGACGAGGTAGTGGTGTACGAGCCGAAAGCAGATGAGCCTGCCCATATCGTGCTGATATATCAGGGACATGCTTGGAAAGTGCAAATAATGGACGGCAAGGGCGATTTGGCGAATGCGGCGCAATTGGAAAACGTCTTATATGAAATCTTGCAGGAAACGCAGGTGGAGAAAACCGTGCCCTTTACCACGCCTTCGCTTCTGCCTGCCGAGATTGCTCTTGAAGTGCGCGCTCAGCTGCTGTGTCGCGATGAAAATGCCAAAATCATGCAGGCTTTGAGCCGCGCTTGGTTTGTGCTGACCTTAGACAATGTGCATTATCTGGACGAAAGCGAAGCCTTTTTTAATGCCGCCTTCGGACAGGGCGACGATTATTGGGCGCATAAACCGCTCAATTATGTCTGTTATTTGAAAGACGACCGTTTTTTCCTGCATTTCGACCATAGTTTTCTCGATGCGGCGGCGGCGGTGGATATGCTGGCATTAGGGCAGCGTTTATTGGATAAAAGCGCGCAATATCCGCGCAAAAATAAATTGGCGGATAATTTATCGCTGACGCCCTTGAATTGGATGATTGACGGACGCCGCAACAGCGCGGAAAACGGCAGCAAGGGCGAGGGCAGCGACGGCACTTACGGGATGCTTTATGAAGCCTTAACGCTATTTCGCCGCCAAAGCGAAACTTTGATGGTCAGTATGTATGACGTTTTCATGACCGATGAGGAAAAACGCTTATTAAGGAATTATTCCTTATCGGGCGTGATCCAATTGCTGCTGCAATATGCTCAATTTATTACCTACGGCGAGGTGCGCCATACCAGTCAGTCTTTGGATATGCGTCATTTTTACCACGGACGCAGCGACACCATTGCCACCGTGACCAAAGATTCTTTAGAAGCCGTATATGCTTTGGCGGAGCACCGCCTTAGCGTCAAACAATTGCAGCAAGCAGTGCAGATTCATGAAAAACGCGTCAAATTGAGCCAAAACGGCGGCGGTATTAACGGCTTCTGGTTGGCGATGCGTTATATGGGCGAAGTGCAGGGCGTGCAGATTGATTTGTTGCAAGACGAAGGTTTGCTGACTTTGCTCAATCCTTTTGTGGCGACGATTGAATCCAGCAATCATCACAGCGAAGGCAAATTGGTCTTTGCGCCGCCGCAGGAAAACGGTTTGGCGGTCAGCTACAATGCCAGTCGTAATTATTGTGATTTCGTGATTACGCATAAAAGAAGCAAAATCAATGAGGTGGAAAAATTTACCCGTGCCATCGGCAGCGGATTGAAACAGATTCTCCTGCTTTTACGCGAGCAGCAATAATTGCCGCTATAATAGGCGCTTTGATTTTCTGGGAAAAACCGTGTTTCGCAAAATTGTATTGGTTGGACCGATGGGGGCAGGGAAGACCTCATTGGGCAAGCGCTTGGCAAGCCGCTTGAAATGGCAGTTTTTTGATACCGATCATGTGGTGATTAAAAATTCGGGCGCCGATATTCCGCTGATTTTCGAGCGCGAAGGCGAGGTGGGTTTTCGCCGCCGCGAACATGCGGCTTTGAAAGAGGTCTTGGAGGCGCCGATGGATGCAGTGATTGCCTGCGGCGGCGGCATTGTGGTGACGCCTGAGAACCGCAGCCTGATTATGACCCAGCCTTTGGTAGTTTTCTTGGACGTTTCGGTGGAACGGCAATTGGAACGCATCGGCTTGGATAAAAACCGGCCCCTGATTCATGCACCGGATAAACGCGAGCGTTTGCAGCATTTGCGCGATGAGCGCCTAGGTTTATACGAAGGCATTGCCGATATGCGCATCGATACCGACAGTAATAATTTCAATCTTTCTTTTAACCGCCTTTATTGCGGCGTGAAAGATTTTCTGCAGCAGGACAGTCTTGCTCAGTGAACAGAGCCGGCGTAAAGCCGGCTTTTTTAAGCTAATTGCCGACCACAAAGCGCATCATCAGAGTAGAAAGGTAGCCGCCGACGGTGCCGACCACATAGCCTAAAATACCGAGCAAGACGCCGACAGGGGCAAGGGCGGGGTGGAAGGCGGTGGCGACTATGGGCGCGGAAGAAGCGCCGCCCGTATTGGCATTGGATGCCACGCAGAGATAAAACAGCGGTGCGCGTATCCATTTGGCAATCAGGAAGATAATGCCGACGTGCAGACTAATCCATAAGGTGCCGACTAACAGCAGTTGCCAATGGGCAATCACGCCGCGCAAATCAATCTGCATGCCGATGGCGGCGATGAGGATGAAGATAAAGGCGGTGCCGATTTTGCCCGCACCGGCATGGTCGAGCGTGCGGGCAGGGGTAAAGGAGAGGCTGATGCCCATGACGGTAATGCTGATGACCGACCAGAAGAAAGTATTGTCAAGGCTGTAGTCTTTTGTCCACGCGAATTGCCCGAAGTATTGGGCGATGCTTTTGCCTAAGGGATGCGAGATGCCGACGGCGGCAAAGGTCAGCCCAATGATTATCAGCAAATCATTGAGGCTGGTGATGCGGGCATGCTCTTTTTCATAGGATTCGACAGCGCTAATCAGACGGTTGATGGCGGTAGTGTCGGCATTCAGCCAGCGGTCGATTTTAGCCTGATGTTTGGCGAGAATGAAAATGGCGAGCAGCCATAATGAGGCATTGCTGGTATCGACTAAAATCATGATGCCGAACATGGTGTCGTCAACGGCAAAGACTTCTTTCATGGCGGCTTGGTTTGCTGCGCCGCCGATCCAGCTGGCGGCAACGGCGGAAAAGCTGCGCCATAGGGTATCGTCTTGAAAGGCTTCGGGATTGACGAGGGAGTAGAGCCACAGACTCAAAGGCCCGCAGAGCATAATCGCCAGCGTGGCAGCAAAAAACATGGCAAGCACTTTCCAGCCCAGTCCCAAGAGTTTGGGCACGTCCATGGACAGCGTCATGAGGAATAATGCCGCCGGCAAGAGATAGGTGGCGGCAAAGCCGTAGATTTGTCTGCCGACGCCTTCGCCGAATGTGCCTAAGGTGTTGAAAGTGGCAGGAATAAAGCAGCAGAGCACGATGGCGGGGATGATGGCATAAAAACGCCGCCAAAAAGGATGCTCGAGTTTGGCGGTGTAAAAAATCAGGGCGACGATGCCCATAATCAGTCCGAATGCACTCGGTAGGCTAGAGATGATCATGTAAATTATTCCTTAAGGGGCGAGAAAATGACGGTAGGCGGGGTTGTGGGTTTCTTCGTGGTAGTCGAAGCCGATGCGGTCAAGATGCTGAATCAGCGAAGCATAGTCTCGTGCCTGTATGCCGCATAGCACGCGTCCGTAATCCGAGCCGTGGTTGCGGTAATGGAAGAGGCTGATGTTGAAATCCGCGCCCAAGGTGTCGAGAAAGTGCATCAATGCGCCCGGACGCTCGGGGAAGCCGAAGGCGAAGAGGTATTCGTTGTCGATATTGGCGCTGCCGCCGATCATATAGCGTAAATGTTCTTTGGCAAGCTCGTTGTCGCTGAGGTCTTCGGTGGTATAGCCCGCCTCTTGCAGGGTGCTGACAAATTGCGCCAATTGTTTGGCGCCGCCGTGCAGCTGTAAGCCGACAAAAAGTTTGGCAAGGTTGTGGTCTTGGTAGCGGTAGTTGAACTCGGTAATCATGGCGTCGCGACCCAATAAGGCGCAAAAGGCGCGGTAAGCGCCGGGGCGTTCGGGAATGGTAATGGCAAGCAGTCCTTCGCGACGTTCGCCGATTTCCGCGCGTTCCGCCACAAAGCGCAGGCGGTCGAAATTCATATTCGCGCCGCTGATGATGCTGATAAGCGTCAGTCCCTGTACCTGCTGCTGCGTCGCCCATTTTTTTAGTCCCGCAGTTGCCACCGCGCCGCTGGGCTCTGCCACCGCGCGCGTGTCGTCAAAAATATCTTTCATTGCCGCGCAGATTTCGTCGGTGCTGACCGTAATGAAATCATCGGCATATTGGCGGATGAGGGAATAGGTCAGCTCGCCCGGTTGTTTGACCGCCACACCGTCGGCAAAAATACCGACATGCTCTAATATTTGCCGTTCGCCGCGGCGGATGGCATTGGTCATCGAAGCCGCGTCTTCAGGCTCGACGCCGATTAATTTGATGTCGGGACGCAGGGATTTAATCAAAACGGCAATACCGGCGAACAAACCGCCGCCGCCGATCGGCGCAAATACCGCATCGATTTTGCGCGGATATTGGCGCAGAATTTCCAAACCGATGGTGCCCTGACCGGCAATGGTGTATTCATCATCAAAAGGATGGATATAGGTGTAGCCGTGTCGGTGCATCAATTCATGCGCTTTTTGCGAAGCCTCGTCGTAAAAATCGCCGTGCAGAATGATTTCCACCCATGTGCTGCCCAAGCGGCGCACCGCATCGACCTTAATCGCCGGCGTGGTTTGCGGCATCACAATCACCGCTTTAATCCCTAAACGCTGCGCCGCCAAAGCCACGCCTTGCGCATGATTGCCCGCCGAAGAGCAAATTACGCCGTTTTGCTTTTCCGCCGGCGTGAGATGATACATTTTGTTATAGGCGCCACGGCATTTGAAAGAAAAAACCGGCTGCAAATCTTCGCGTTTGCAATGAATTTGATGCCCTAAACGCGCCGAAAGACGCGGCATATTGTCCAAAGGCGATTCGATAGCCACGTCATAAACCGGAGCGGTGAGGATTTTTTCGAGGTAAGCTGACATATTTTTCATATTGATGTAAGATTTGCCGCAATTTTGCGATACCTCACAGGTGCGGTCAAGTCATAAAATCAATTTTAGACGGATAAAAGAATGAATCAGCAAGCGCTCAAACAGCAAGTTGCCGCTAAGGCATTAGAATATATCGAAGAAGGTATCGTTTTAGGCGTCGGCAGCGGCTCGACCGTCTTATGCTTTATCGAGGCATTGGCACGTTCGGGCATGCAATTCAAGCAAATTGCCGCCGCATCCGAATCTTCCGCCGCCGCCTTAAAAGCCGCCGGTTATTATGTCAGCGATTTAAATGCCTGCGACCCTATCGACGTGTATATTGACGGCGCGGATGAGGTCGATCCGAACAAATGCCTTATTAAAGGCGGCGGCGCGGCGCTGACGCGCGAAAAAATCGTCGCGGCTTGTGCGAAACAGTTTATCTGTATTGTCGATGCCTCGAAAATGGTGTCCGTATTAGGTAAATTCCCTCTGCCTGTGGAAGTGATTTCGATGGCGCGCAGCTATGTGGCGAGAGAATTGGTCAAATTAGGCGGTGAACCGCGCTGGCGCGAAGGGGTGGTAACCGATAACGGCAATTGGATTTTAGACGTGCATTATCTGGATATCCGCGAACCTGCCGTCTTGGAGCAAAAAATCAACAATATCGCCGGCGTGGTAACTAACGGCATCTTTGCCAAAGAAAAAGCCCATATCGTGCTGACTAGCCAAGCCGACGGCAAAATCGCGGTTTTTGATTAATCTGTCTTGTGATAAAGGACGCTATGTTAAGGCATGGCGTCCTTTGTTTTTCTTGTAGAACTTATCTACAGCTTTATATTGCTGTGGGATTTAGCCGATATCCGTGCCGTTGCCTAAGCCCATGCTGTCGATGATGGCGTTGTTGTCGCGCCAGTTTTCTTTGACTTTTACGAAGTTGCGCAGCATGACTTTTTGTTCCAGCATACGTTCCAAGTCTTCGCGCGCGGCTTTGCCCACCGCTTTCAGGGTTTGTCCGCCTTTGCCGATGACGATGCCTTTTTGGCTGTCGCGTTCGACCATAATGGTGGCATCGATATGCACTACGCCTTTCTCTTCTTGGTAGCGTTCGATAATCACGCCGAGTTCGTAGGGAATTTCTTGGTGCAGATAGCGAAAGAGTTTTTCACGAATGGTTTCTGCCGCCATAAAGCGCATGCCGGCGGTGGTGATTTGCTCTTCGGGGAAGATCCATTCTTGTTCGGGAAGTTGTGCGCACAGCACTTTGACGAGTTCGTCTAAATTCTGTGCGCGGCTGGCAGAAACCGGCACGATTGCCGTCCATTCTGCCAATTGCTGGCGTTGCTCGAGTTCGGCAAACAGGGCGCTTTTGTCTTTGAGGCGGTCGATTTTATTTAGCACATGGATTTTCGGTAGCGGGAGTTTGGCGATGCCTTCGGCGACTTTTTGGTCGTCCGCTGTCCATTGTCCGACTTCCGATACTTGTACTACGGCATTGACGAAGTCCATTGCCTGCCATGCGGCGCGGTTCATATGGCGGTTGATGGCTTTTTTGCCGTCGCTGTGAATGCCGGGGGTGTCAATAAAGACGATTTGGTTTGCTCCTTCGGTGTATATGCCCATCAGCGCGTGGCGCGTGGTCTGCGGTTTGCGGCTGGTGATGGCGATTTTTTGCCCGAGAATGTGGTTGATAAGGGTGGATTTGCCGACGTTAGGGCGCCCCACTATGGCGATGTATCCTGATTTGCTCATGCTTTATCCAAATAATGAGAGAGAAGAATTTCCGCGGCGGCTTGTTCGGCTTTTTTAAGACTAGAGGCGCTGGCGGTCGTGTGGCGGTCATGCGTTTGCGCTTCAATGGTAAAGATGCGCGCATGGTCGGGGCCGCTTTCGCTGATTGGGCGGTAAATGGGCAGCGGAAAATTATGCCCTTGCAAATATTCTTGCAGACGGGTTTTAGGGTCTTTGAGGGCGTCGATGTCGGGCAAAGAGGCGAGGGCTTCGCTAAAGAGGGCGAGGGTGAAGCTTTCGCAGCGGCTGAAGTCGCTGTCTAAATAGACGGCGGCAATCAGAGCTTCGACGGCATCGGCTAGGATGCCTTCGCGTCTTGTGCCGCCGCTTTTTAATTCTCCGCTGCCCAGTTGCAAATAGTCGCCGAAGTGCAATGATTTGGCGATGCTTGCCAGTTTGCTGCCTTTGACTAAGGCGGCGCGCATGCGCGTCAGGTCGCCTTCCGGCGCTTTGGGGTGTTTGTGGTAGAGGTAGTTGCTGATAATGGTTTCCAGCAGGGCGTCGCCTAGAAATTCTAGGCGTTCGTTATGCTGCGCGCTATGGCTGCGGTGGGTTAGGGCTTGTTTGAGCAGGGCGGGACGGGTAAAGCGGTAGCCGATTTTGCACTCCAGCGCCGCCCAATCGGTTTTTCTCATCAGGGAATGCTCTTGCCGATGCGGTTGCAATGTCCTTTGCCCATGATGCAGTCGCTGTTCAGCCAAATAAAGAGGGCTTTGCCGACGATATTGGCTTCGGGCACAAAGCCCCAAAAACGGCTGTCGACGGAATCGTCTCGGTTATCGCCCATGGCGAAATAATGTCCTTCCGGCACGGTGATTTCGCTGCCGTCTTGGAACATAAAGGGCTGGCTGGAATGCGCTTGGCGGGCGGCATTCATGCGAAACATCGGATTTTGGTTGAATTGGATTTGATGGCTTTTACCGTTGAGCGTTTCATTGGCGACGATGTAACGCTGCCCGTTGTCGTGCCCGAAGCGGCTGATATCGGCATCGGAAAGCGGTACTAATTCGCCGTTAACGGCAATTTGTCCGTTGCTGAAGGCGATTTTATCGCCGCCCACGGCAACGATGCGCTTGATGTAATTGATTTTCGGATTCGGCGGATAGCGGAAGACGACCACGTCGCCGCGTTTGACGTCGCCGATAGGCAAGATTTTATGGTGCGTTACCGGCAGGCGCAGTCCGTAGCTGTATTTGCTGGTCAGGATAAAATCGCCGTTTTGCAGAGTGGGTTCCATAGAGGCGGAGGGGATTTGAAAGGGTTCCCATAAAAATGAGCGCACCAGCCAAATAATGAATAATATCCAAAACATGCCGCTGAAAAATTCGATGAATTTTTCTTTGGGATAAACGGGGTGGGTCGCCCAATGCAGCTCTTGTCCGCTTAGCGGCTGACGATTATTGATGTGCGCCTGTGCGGCATCATAGGCGGGGCGCAGTTTTCTGCTGATGCCGCCGTTTTGCATGGCTTGAGTGAGGCGCATGGCATAGCGGTTGCGGTCGGCATCGGTTTCCGCGCCGCCTTTGAAGGTTTTGAGCAGATAGCGGCGTTCTTTTAAATAGCCTTTGCTGTCAATAAGGTAAAAGATAAAACAGATGAGAACTGCTAAGGTAAGCAGCAGTTCGAAATTTTCCATGATTTTCTGCATAATCAATCCTAGTCCTTATTACTGCCGGCATCGCTTTTGAGTACGGCAAGGAAGGCTTCCTGCGGAATTTCCACGCTGCCGACTTGCTTCATGCGTTTTTTACCGGCTTTTTGTTTTTCCAATAGTTTGCGTTTGCGCGATACGTCGCCGCCATAGCATTTTGCCAATACGTTTTTGCGCAGGGCTTTGACGGTGGAGCGCGCGATGATGCTGGAGCCGATTGCCGCTTGAATGGCGACTTCAAACATTTGGCGCGGAATAAGGTCTTTCATGCGTTCGACCAGTTCGCGTCCGCGATATTGCGCTTGTTCGCGATGCACGATGATAGATAGGGAATCGACTTTGTCGCTGTTAATCAAGACGTCGAGGCGGACGAGATTGGCGGCGTCAAAACGCAGAAATTCATAGTCAAAAGAAGCAAATCCGCGCGAGACCGATTTGAGGCGGTCGAAGAAATCCAGCACCACTTCGCTCATCGGTAATTCAAAGCGTAATTGCACCTGCGTGCCGGCATAGTGCATATCGCGCTGCACGCCGCGTTTTTCGATGCACAGCCCCATGACCGCGCCCACATATTCCTGCGGTAATAAAATATTGGCGAGAATAATCGGTTCGCGGATTTCTTCAATCATATTGGTGGGCGGCAGTTTGCTCGGATTGTCGATGTGCAGGGTGTTGCCGTCGGTGGTTTGCACTTCGTAAATTACCGTCGGGGCGGTGGTAATCAAATCCAAATCATATTCGCGTTCCAACCGCTCTTGGATGATTTCCATGTGCAGCATGCCCAAGAATCCGCAGCGGAAACCGAAGCCTAAGGCTTGCGAAGTTTCCGGTTCGTAGAACAAAGAGGCATCATTGAGCGAGAGTTTGGCGAGGGCGTCGCGCAGGTCTTCGTAATCATCGGATTCAATCGGGAATAGTCCGGCAAATACGCGCGGCTGCACCTGTTTAAAGCCGGAAAGCGGTTCGGCGGTGGGGTTGCCCGCATCGGTGAGGGTATCGCCGACCGGCGCACCGTTAATATCCTTAATCGAGGAGATCACAAAGCCGACTTCGCCTGCGCGCAGCACTTCTCTATCTACCGGTTTGGGCGTGAAAATGCCGAGTTTGGTAATCAGATGGTCGTCGCCGGTGCTCATCACGCGCATTTTCTGTTTGACGCGCAATTCGCCGTCAAATACGCGCACCAGCGTAACCACGCCCACATAGGCATCAAACCAAGAGTCGATAATCAAGGCTTTGGTCGGGGCATTTGGGTCGCCTGTGGGGGCAGGGATTTGCGCCACGATTTGCTCTAATAATTCCGGTACGCCGACGCCGGTTTTGGCGGAAACGTTCAGGGTTTCGCTGGTATCCAAGCCGATGATGTCTTCGATTTCCTGCTTGACGCGTTCAGGGTCGGCGGAAGGCAGGTCGATTTTGTTCAGCACCGGCAAGACTTCCAAATTTTGCTCAATGGCGGTATAGCAGTTCGCTACCGACTGCGCTTCCACGCCCTGTGCGGCATCCACTACCAATAAAGCGCCTTCGCAGGCATATAAAGAACGCGAGACTTCATAGGAAAAGTCCACATGTCCGGGGGTGTCGATGAAATTGAGTTGATAGGTTTCGCCGTTTTGCGCGGTGTAGTTCAAAGATACCGACTGGGCTTTAATCGTGATGCCGCGCTCACGTTCAATATCCATTGAATCAAGTACTTGTGCTGCCATTTCACGATCGGAAAGTCCGCCGCAATGTTGGATGAAACGATCTGATAAAGTCGATTTGCCGTGATCGATATGGGCAATGATAGAGAAATTGCGAATATGGCTCTGCATAGGTGTCCGAAAATCAATGCTAAAAGACGCGCATTATACTAATCCGGCTCTGAAAAGCCATGCCAATTTTCCGTCGGCGGATGTCTGTGCCTGTCGGTGCTTTTGCTATCGGCAGGCTGCCGGCAATGCAATTTTTAGGGGCTGACGTGTTAAAGTAAGCGGTTTTTAAGATGGATATGTCATGCGAGAAGCCTTGCGTTTAACGTTCCCGATTATGATGGGCTATATTCCCTTGGGCTTGGCTTTTGCCGTTACTTGGGTGCAACAGGGTTTGTCTTGGTGAGCGGCGATTGCGGCGAGTGTTTTTTTATACGCGGGTTCTATGCAGTTTTTATTGGTCGGGCTGCTGGCGGCGGGCGTGGATTTGGGTGCTGTGCTGCTGGTGACGGTGGCGGTGAATTTGCGGTATATTTTCTATGGTCTGTCTTTTCCTGCCGCCGCTTTTCAGGGTCATCGTCGGGCATTGGGCTATGCGATGTTCAGCTTAACCGATGAGGCGTATTCCGTGTGTACGCAATTGGCTAAGCAGGCGGATTGGCGTTTGTTAACTTGGGTGCTGCTGCTTTGCCATTTGTATTGGATTGGCGGCACGGTCTTGGCAAGTTGGCTGATTCCGCCGCAGGTTTTTGGCTTTGATTTTGCTTTGGCGGCATTGTTTACGGTTTTGGCGCAGCATCATGCGTATTATCCCGAACGGCGTCCTGCTTTATTTTTAGGCTTGACGGCGATTGCGGCGGCTTTGCTACTGGTGCATGCGGGCGGGATAGACAGTAAGCAAACTTTGGCATTGGCGATTGCGGTTTTACTTGTTTTATTGTTCGTAACGCCGCGCCGCTTTTTATTGGCGCAAGGCGGGAATGTATGAATCAGCCGGATAATGTCAAGATTCTTGCTGCGATAGCGGTCAGCGCTGCGGCGACTTTCGCTTTGCGTGCCTTGCCTTTTGTCTTGTTGAAATATGCCAAGCGTTATCAGAAGCTGTTTGCCTTTTTAGGTAATGTGATGCCGCCGGGAATGATGATGATTTTGTCGCTGTATTGCTTGGCGGGTTTGTATTGGAGCAGTTGGCGCAGGCAGGAGTCAGTTTTTTGGCTTGCGCGGCGGTGCTGTTCTTGCAGCATGTTCGCCGTCAAGCGGTCTTGAGCATTTGTTGCGGGCTGGCGGTGTATGTGGTCGGGCAAAGTCTGCTGAAGGCTTATATTTTGTGATGGCAAATGATGAGTATTTCGCGTCTAGCAGAGGGCTCGATGTAGAAAATATCATAGACGGCATCGTGTCGAGTAAAAAATCCAGGCTTTCAAAACGTTCGGCAATATGTGGCGGTATGTTTTTGCTGTTGAAGTTAAGCATGTCAAAAATAACGTTCTGCATAGAGAAGTTTTTTTGTTCAAAGAATAGAACGTCGTGAAAGAGCAAAGTGCCATTGTCTTTGGTTTTTAGTAGCAGCTGATGATTGGCTTCATGATATTCCATGCCAACTATAGTCGAAGAATTGAAAAAGTATTACGGCGTTGGCTCGTCTTGCCGTACTATCTGTACTGTCTGCGGCTCGCCGCCTTGTACTACTTTTTCACTTCTCCGACTATATTTCATCGTCATGCAGATTTCTCATATTTATTCCCAAACTTGAATTTATTTCAGCACTTCCAACACAATATTTCTCAGCCAGCGATGAGCCATGTCTTGTTCGGTGCGTTCGTGCCATGTCATCATGATGGTAAAACCATCAATGGCGATGGGTGGATTTTGTAGGCGTACATTTGGCAATCTTTGAGCAAGGTGCTTGGGCAATACCGCCACCAAATCTGAATCATTCAACAGCTGTGGCAGTAGCGAGATATGGTCTACCGACACCATCACTTTGCGTTTTCGCCCCAACTTTTGTAAGGCAATGTCAGTTGCACCACGAAATTCACCGCCATTATAAGAGAGCATGGCAAAGGGCAATTTGCAAAACTCATCAAGCGTTAAAGCGGTGTTTGCCATGGGGTGCATTTTGCTCATCACACAAACATAATGCTCTTCATATAATCGCATTTGAGGCATGTCATCACTGATGTGATGTTGCCCAACCAGTGCCAAATCAATGGCGTTTTTATCAAACAAAGTCTTGATGTTTTGCCCTTGCACAGGCAATAAGGCAACTTTGACATTCGGAGCAAGCCGTCTTAGCCTTAAAATCAAGGGCAAAGCGATGATTTGCTGCACATAATCCATCGCCCCAATGCGTAAGGTCATGGACAAATTGGCAGGTTCTAGTTTGGGCGGGGCAAGCATGCCGCTTATCTCTTCTAAGACACGCCGAGCGACATGCCCAAGCTCAATCGCCCTATCTGTGGGCTGCATGCCGTGCTGAACCCGCACAAATAACGGGTCATTAAAACTCTCTCGCAGGCGATTTAAAATCCCACTCATCGCAGGTTGGGTGATGGACAGTCGCTGTGCTGAACGGCTGACATTGCACTCATCTAATAGCACAACAAAGGCTTTTAATAGGTTTAGGTCTAAGGTTCGGATATCGGTCATTTTTATTACTCAATTATAATTTTCCGCCAATGCCCTTAAATTTTTCCACAAAATCAGCGATTTTTTGGAAGATGTTTTGTTTGGCGGTCAGATAATTGGGGTTGAGCGGACTCATTTTTGGCAATATTGCATTCAAATCGGTGCCGTTTTCGCTGGCGTATTCACGTTTTAGTGATGTCATGAGATAGCGTTTGGTGGCATCGGCATTTAACTTGTTTTCGGCGATTAGGCTTTTAGCTTCCTGTAATTGCTCTTTTTGGGCGAATTGATAAAATCCTTCTAAAATACTGGGCTTATCATGAATGGTGTCCAAATCGGTTTTGTTGATAAAATCAACCACCAAGCCTTCTTTGGCACGGTTGCTGATGCTCGCCCGAATGGTACGGCGAATCTCTTCTACCAGTGCGTTTTTGTCTTTGATTTTTTTGTTGTGTTCAAAAATCAGCTCCAAAATATAATCCAAATTAATCTCTTGTGATTTTAATAAATCCACTTCAAAAACCACATCGTCCCAATCAATTTGGCTTTGGTTTTGTTGCTCAGACTCTTTTTGCTGACGTCGCCAATCACGAATGTCGTTGTAAGTAGAACGGTAATCCTGCACCATTCTTTCAGGCAATGTTGGTGTGTTTTGTATGGCGACAAAATCCTCATCGCTCAAATGAAACTTTTCTTTAAACTCGGCTACTGCCGTTTCATCATCAAGATTGACCGTTTGTAGTTGTTTTAATGCGGTAAATTCATCGTAGTTTTGTAAGATGTTCTCCACACGCAGATATTCGCCAAACAGCTTAGCAAATTCTTTTTTGTCCGTTTCGGTAACGATGTTATCAGGGACGGGGAAACGCTTGTTTAACTCTTGCACCACTTCCACATAACCACGCCGTGCCTCGCCTGTCTGCTGGTCGGTGTAGCCGTCCATGTACTCATCATAGCTTTTTTCTAGCACCACATTTTTGGTGTTTTTGTCGCCAAATAGGGTAATGGCATCGATGGTTGCCTGCTCCAAATCACGGAAAGTTACAATGTTGCCAAAGGATTTGGTGGCATCATAAATGCGATTGGTGCGTGAAAATGCTTGCATCAAGCCATGATAACGCAAGTTTTTATCCACGAATAAGGTGTTTAATCTGGGAGCGTCAAACCCCGTCAAAAACATACCGACCACAATCAATAAATCCACTTCCTGATTTTTGACCCGTTTGGCTAAATCCCGATAATAATTTTGAAATTCTCGGCTGTCGGTGCTGTAATTGCTTTCAAAAAGCTTATTGTAATCAGCCATCGCCATGTCCAAAAACTCTTTGGCACTGCTTTGCATGGCTGTCGGCTCAAAGCTCTCATCTTCAATCTCACCAATGGCATCTTGTGCTTCATTGGTGCTAAATGAGAAAATGGTCGCCACTTTGAGCGGTTTTTCACGTCCTTTTTGCAATTCTTTAAACGCTTCATAATAAGCTTTGGCAGCGTCCACGCTACTGACCGCAAACATGGCATTAAAGCCCTTACCGCCTGCATTTAGGCGGTGGGTTTTGTGTTTGAAATTATCCAAAATATACTGTGTGATTTCACGGATTCGCTCGGGGTGCAAAAGGGCTTGTTTGGTCTCAAAAGCGGATAATTTGTCCAAATCCTGCTCTTTTTCTAGGGTTTTAAATTGTGGGCGGACATCGTTATAATCCACTTTGAATTTAAGCACCTTTTCATCACGAATCGCATCGGTAATGACATAAGAATGCAATTCTCGCCCAAACACCGAAGCGGTCGTTTCTGCTCCAAGTGCGTTTTGGCTAAAAATCGGTGTCCCAGTAAAACCAAATTGGCAGAATTTTTTGAATTTTTTGTTTAAATTCTTTTGGGCTTCGCCAAATTGTGAGCGGTGGCATTCATCAAAAATAAACACCACTTGTTTTTGATAAATCGGCAGATTGTCTTCTGCTTTCATCAAATTATTGAGTTTTTGAATCGTGGTTACGATGATTTTGTTGTCGTCTTTTTCTAAATTGCGTTTTAGCCCTGCGGTGCTTTCTGAACCATTGACACTATCAGGCGAAAAACGCTGATATTCTTTCATCGTTTGATAGTCCAAGTCTTTTCTATCCACCACAAAAAAGACTTTATCAATAAATTCAAGTTCGGTGGCAAGGCGTGCAGCCTTAAAACTGGTTAAGGTTTTGCCACTACCTGTGGTGTGCCAAATAAATCCACCGCTCTCGGTATTGCTCCAATTTTTGTTTTGTGCTGAGCTTTTGATTTTCCACAATATCCGCTCCGCCGCCGCAATCTGATAAGGTCGCATAATCAGTAGCGTGTTGCTGACATCAAAAACCGAATAATGAAGCAGTACACGAAGCACAGTATCTTTTTGGAAAAATGTGGCGGTAAAATCCTTTAAATCCTTAATGGGGTTATTGTCAGACCTTGCCCAATTCATCGTAAAATCAAAGCTGTTTTTATCACGTTTGGTGGTATTGGCAAAATAGCGGGTATCTGTGCCGTTGCTAATCACAAAAATCTGCAAATATTTAAATAAAGAATGCTCAGCGTTAAAGCTTTCTTTGCTATAACGATGTACTTGGTTGAAGGCTTCACGAATGGCAATACCACGCTTTTTTAGCTCAATGTGAATGAGTGGCAAACCATTGACCAAAATCGTAACATCATAGCGGTTGGCGTGCGTGCCTGTTTGTTCAAACTGGCTGATGATTTGTAGATGATTGCGTGAGATGTTCTTTTTGTCCAGCAAATAAATGTTTTGGATATGCCCGTCATCAAACACAAAATCATAAATATGATTATCATGAATTTTGCGGGTTTTTTCGGTGATGTTATCAGACGGCGTGTCCAAATATTCCACCAAAAACCGCTCCCACTCTTTATCCGAAAATACCATATGATTGAGCTTTTGTAATTGCTCACGCACATTTGCCATGAGTTTGGCTTGGCTGTTTAAATCGGGGCGATGTTCGTAGCCTTGGCGGATTAAATCTTCAATCAGCTCTTTTTCCAAATCGGCTTCGGTTTGGTAGCTTGCACCGTTTTGAATGATTTTTTCGTAGCTGTCCAACACGATAAAGTGATTGGTTTCGGCGATGGGGGTGGTTTGGGTTAGCATGGTTTTTTCCGTTTAGTATGGCTATATTTAAATCATCTCATACTTAAATGAATTTTTTCTGTAAAGGTTGATTTTCATATACTGGGTATCTAATTTTCCAATAACAACCATTCGATAGATTTTACTTTCATCAATGTTAGAAAAATCCTCATTACTTGAGATACTCACTTTTTTATTCCAAGAACCATGTCTATTCTCCACACAAATATTCATTACATAAAATTCACCATTTTTACCCATTATTTTTTTGGTATTTAATTTTACCTTTCCATAAAAAATATATAACTGATCGCTATCAACTTCTAGCCAGCCTTGTAGACTTTTTCTTCTTATTGCTTTGTATAAATAATTACTATTATTATCGGCAGATTTTATAAGCATTGGATTTGTGTCATTGCTAATTTCTTGTGGCTTATCCAATGAAGATACCATATCTCTTTTACATAGTATATTCATTATAGCATTCATTTTATCTTTAATTTGCTCATCAGTAAGCTCATTAAGATATTTAATTATTTGTTCTCTTGTGGCATATTCATAAAAATAAGAACAGTTTTGATGCTCATATTTATTAATTGCCCTTAAATGAGCCTTTCTTTTTGATGTTTTAGAAACAAAACTCAATCTTGCGTGCTGGCATTCAGGGCAAAAAATATTTTCTTGATATTTTGAGATATTTTCTCTGTTTTCAGAGATATCATACTCTATTTTCTTAACAGAAATGTTAGATCTTGATGTCAAAAAATAACATTCCTCAAAAGATTTTGGTGTCTTATTCATATCTTATTTACCTTAGATTTAATTGATATACTCAACAATACTTTCACAACATCACACTCACACTAAATTCATTAATCACTCAAAGCTGTAGTGTGTAGATATTTTTATTCACTATCTTTAGTTATCAAATCCCAACAACAGCTCCCGATAATGCTCATACTGCTTTTGGCGTAACTGTATTTCTTTGGGTAGACCTTCGCTGATGGAATTGACCAGCGTGTCAAATGTGTCCAAAATGGCAACGATTTGACTTTGAACGGATAGGGATGGAATGGGGATTTTTTTATTGGCAAAATTACTAATCCATTGGCGTTTATGGTCGCCATCTACTAAACCGCTTGGTAAAGTATTTAGCCAATAATAAATATATTTTAATAAAAACTGATTTTCATCAACAGATGTAATCATTTTCATGGCTGATGATTTGGCTTTAAAATCAAAATTTACCTATTTATTTGCTGTTGTAAAATCATCAAAGATAATGACAGGATTTTTAGATGCTTGATAAATCCCATTTGTTTCATTGGTATAACCAAGAATAAAAGTTTTACCTGCTGTTAAAACTGATGTTTTAAAACCATCATCATAATCCTTACTTTTTACTAAATATTTTGTTGGCTGTTCGTAATTTGCAACCTCCCCCAAAGTTCGCCACTCTACCGCTTGCCCTTGTAATAATTGTTGTAAAAATGGGTGCATGATTTAATTCTCCCAACCTTGCATTGAGCAGATAAGTTCGTATTTTAATTCTTCAGAGTACTCATCTTCATAATTAATAATAGAGCCTATCAATTTACATAATAATTCTTTGGATATTTTACTTTCAGCCAGCCAAACGACAATATTTTCCATCTCCAAAGTAAATTTTTTGACACAATAATCATAGCCATTTAATTCCAAAAAATACGCACCTAAAACCAAACTTGAACGCTTATTACCATCACAAAAAGCATGAAGTTTATTGATAGAATACACCAAATGCGTTAATTTATCTTCAAAACTGGGATAATAAAAATCGTTTTGGATATGTTCTAGCACACTTTCAATCTTACCATAGCCATCAGGGTATACACCTGACAATCCGCCTGATTGCTCAATAATCCAGTCATGAGTAGCTATTGCGTAATTTACATCAAAATAAAATATCGTAAGCTCCATCATCTATCCTTTAAGCGTTTTAATACCGCCAAAGTTTCAGGGTCGGATAGCTGTTCTTGGAGCGAGCGACTTTTTTCACCCAAAAATTTCTCAAAATCACCTTGTGGCACTACTTGAACATATTGTTCTAATTTATAATGTAAAGCATCTCTAAAACATAAATCACGGCTAGACATTTTTATTCTAGCATCCAAAATATAAGGTTTTATAAAAGGACTGTTCTCGGCTTGTTTAATCAATTCATCCAGTTCTTTTGGATACAATTTCCTACCTAATTTTTCAGATAATTCTTTCATTTGGGTTGCCAAGCCATTTTCAAAACTACCGATAATTTGCAACACTTCAGTATACATGGTATCTCTGACTCTATCTTTTTTGGCAAGGTCTAAGATTTTTTTGTACTCCTGAGCATTTCCACAAAAAATTGCTTTATAAATTTTATTGGTATAAACAATATATTTATGCCTATCCATTTCTAGATAGTTTTTTAAAGCGTCTGTAAACTGTCGCCGATAGTTTTCTTCCGTAAAAGCACTAGAAAGATAGTTTTCATCTCTTTGGTTGATGTATTTGGTTGAGCCACCTGCTTTTTGATTGATGACATCAATCACGATATCTAGCATTTTTGAGCGGATAAACTTAGCTCGCTCGCTCTCTGTAACCAGCATCGCAAGATTTAGCACCGCCCGAAAGCTAAAAACTCCTAAGGATGGTGCCTTGCTGATGTCGACGACATTGATGTCGTCGACATATAGTAACTTCATATTTTTTAAGGCATTTCCTCTTAGAATACGATACCCATTTTTAGTCAATTCTTCACCATTTGATGCAATGTAACGGTCAACTGTCCGCTCATCAATCTCCAAAATCTGAGCAACCTGAGCTTTGGTAAAAACGGTTTCACCCTCAAATGACAACCCACCCAATTGCAAATGTGTTTCAAGTTCATTAATGGCATATTGATTGTTTAAAATATTATTTCTAGCAACCAAAGAAGTCGTTAATTCACTCATCTTACGCCCTCTCAATCTGCCCGACTATCTCATCAATACTTTGGCGTAACGTGCTAATTTTACTGACCGTTTGGCGGATTTCTTCGTTTAGCACGCCAATATCAATCACCTCACGGGTGTCTTTTGCCTCCACATAACTGCTGACCGCCAAATTATAATCGCTCGCTTTGATGGTGTCATAATCCACCATCACCGCTTGATGGGGGACATCGGTCTTGTTGGCAAACAGCGTTAAAATCTGGTTGATATGCTCATCGGTCAGTATGTTGTTGTTGGTTTCTTTTTTAAAAATATCGCTGGCATCAATAAACTGGGTTTTGTTATCGTGTTTGCTTTTACTCAGTACCAAAATATTGACCGCAATTGATGTCCCAAAAAATAAATTGGGGGCAAGAGCGATGACAGATTCCACAAAGTTATTATCTATCAGATATTGGCGTATTTTGGCTTCTGCCCCACCACGGTAAAAAATCCCCGGAAAGGTAACAATCGCCGCACGCCCTTTGGCGGACAGGTAGCTCAATGCGTGCAAAATAAAGGCAAAATCCGCCTTGGATTTTGGGGCAAGCACGCCAGCAGGGGCAAAGCGGTCATCATTAATCAAAGTGGGGTCATCAGAGCCTATCCACTTAATGGAATAAGGCGGATTTGAGACGATGGCATCAAAGGGTTTGCTGTCGCCAAACTGTGGGGCAAGCAAGGTGTCGCCCAGTGCAATCTCAAATTTGTCGTAATTGATGTTGTGCAAAAACATGTTCATACGGGCAAGGTTATAGGTGGTGTGGTTAATCTCTTGCCCAAAAAAGCCATCTTCTATGATGTGTTCGTCAAAATGCTTTTTGGCTTGTAATAGCAAACTGCCCGAGCCACAGGCAGGGTCGTAGATTTTGTTAATGCTGTCTTGTCCGTGCATGGCAAGCTGTGCGATGAGTTTGGAGACGCTTTGTGGGGTGAAAAACTCACCGCCTGATTTGCCTGCGTTGGCGGCATAGTTTGAAATCAAAAATTCATAGGCATCGCCAAACAGGTCAATTTGATTGTGTTCAAAATTGCCAAAATCAAGCTCTGATACGCCTTTTAGGACGTCTGTTAGGCGTTTGTTTTTGTCAGCAACGGTGTTGCCCAGTCGGCTGGACGTGGTATCAAAATCGGCAAACAAGCCTTTGATGTCTTGTTCAGAATCATAGCCGTTGGCGGACGATTCAATGGCGTTAAAAATGGCTTTTAGGTCGGTGTTGAGTTGGTCGTTTTGGTGGGCATTGGCGGCGACGTTTTTAAACAGTTGGCTTGGATAGATAAAATAGCCTTTGGTTTTGATAGTATCGTCTTTGATTTGTTCTAAAATGGGGCTGTCATCAGGAAAGCTGGCATAATCCACGCTGTCATCGCCTGCTTCAATATAAGCGGAGAAATTTTCGCTGATAAAGCGGTAAAATAGCGTGCCTAAAACATATTGTTTAAAGTCCCAACCATCAATAGTGCCTCGGACTTCGTTGGCGATTTGCCAGATTTGGCGTTGGAGGGTGGCACGTTGTTGTTGGCTTGTCATAGGGTATCCTTGTCAATGGTGTATGGCAGGGCGATAAATGGGTCGCAGGTATCGTCAAATATAATATCGGTATATCATAATAATCAATTTGAAATAATAAAACAAATTCCCCAGAATATCATCATCTTAAACACCGAGAAAACTCATGGCAACATTTCGCAAAATCCTAAACCCCATCAGCCTAAAAAACCTTGAACTAAAAAACCGCATTGTCATGCCCCCAATGTGCCAATATTCTGCCACGGACGGTGTGC
>ERZ1023288.28-NODE-28-length-65418-cov-52.356976_pt1 | contig 65418 bp, 63 predicted proteins | sample MGYA00380468_ERZ1023288 | MGnify/ENA primary metagenome ERZ1023288 (study PRJEB33173, sample SAMEA4830366) | metagenome | study: EMG produced TPA metagenomics assembly of the PRJEB25223 data set... | reverse complement strand
GAAGAATGCTTTGGCGGCTGCTAAATAGAGGTGGCTTATCCCGAACTCAGGTTAAACTATGTTTGGCAAATTCCTTGCCTCTGTCCGGCGTAATTGATCGTAATTTATGCGGTGTAAGCAGGGTTATCATCGCCTCTTTAACCAGTAATGCTTTTTTGTCTGCAATCTTTTTCACCAACTCAAAACGGCTTTTGCGTTCCGTCAAAGTAAGCAAACAGGCACCGCCTGCGACACCCAATACCGTATCCGCTTCCCAATGTTCGAAACGGCTGCGGTTTTGCGCTGAAATCGGGCGTTCCTCCAATGTATGCGAAATCGTGATTTTTCCACGCTTTTCAAGATGATTTTTTCTCCGCCTTGTTCTGCCTTTATGGCGTAATTTTCGGCTTGCTTTGCCTTCGCTGATATCCAGCCATCCTTGATGAATCGCGCGGTAAATCGTATTGAAACTGATCGATAAATCAGATTGTTCAAACTCCAAGTACTTACTGAGCTGTTCGGGCGACCATTTGCCGTCCAACACCTTGCTTTGCAGCAAATGACGATATTCCGACCGTTTTAATTTGGGTATCGCTTTGCACTTTTTCTGTTGCTTTTGATAGCTGCTGTGCGCCGAACTCGCTCGATATATAGTCTCTTAACTTCAAAATGAGATTATTCTAAGCGCTTCTCCTGACAAAATGTGTATCTCTAAGTCTCATTTTGAAGTTAAGGTACTATACTTTGAGTGCATGCCTTTTTAGCTCACGGGAAATGGTGCTGCAGCTCCGCCCTAATTGTCGGGCAATCTCGGACTGTTTTTTGCCTTGAGCGAGCAGAATCATTATGCTTTCCCGTTCTGAAAGCGTAAGATGTCGGTAATAAGCGTTCGTTTTAGAGTCCTTTTTTGTTGGGGAACAAAATGATACTCTATTATGAATGCTTCTTTTTTTGCACTTGGATTGTAAATTCAAGCTATAAAAAACCACCGATGATTCGGTGGTCCTAGATTTGGCGCGCCCGGAAGGATTCGAACCTCCGACCGCCTGGTTCGTAGCCAGGTACTCTATCCAGCTGAGCTACGGGCGCGTTGTGAAGGCGCGTATTATGCGTAAAATCGTCTTTTTGGTCAAGCAAAACCCAAACTATTTACTTAATCAGCTGTTTTTGGGAAAAATATTAAGGGCATCTCCTGCAAAACGTCCTTATCTTCTTTGTCATTATCAACAAACCAGTTATTGGCTTCCGATTTTGCCCCTAATGAAGCAAAATCAAATAACTCGCTATCTAATAAATGTGAAGGGCGTACGCGTCCCAAAGCGGCAAAAATATTCTCAACCCGCTGCGGCTGCAGTCTATCCCATTCCAATAACATTTCTTTGACCGCCTGACGCTGTAAGTTTTCTTGCGAACCGCATAAATTACAAGGAATAATCGGAAAAGCCTTCCATGCCGCGTATTTGGCAATATCACGTTCATCACAGTAAGCCAAAGGGCGAATCACAATATGCTTACCATCATCACTTTGCAATTTGGCGGGCATAGCTTTAAGCTGTCCGCCGTGAAATAAATTCAGGAAAAAAGTCTCCATAATGTCAAAACGATGGTGTCCCAAGGCAATCTTATTCATGCCGTGCGCCTCCGCAAAAGTATATAAATGCCCGCGGCGCAGACGCGAACACAAAGAACACATCGTTTTTCCCGCCTCGATTTTATCCGTTACGATACTATAGGTATCGCTTTCGATAATATGATAATCCACGCCGATACTCTGCAAATATTCAGGCAACACATGTTCGGGAAAGCCGGGCTGCTTTTGATCTAAATTCACCGCGGTAATTTTAAAATCCACAGGCGCGCTTTGCTGCAAAGACAGCAACATATCCAATAAAGTATAAGAATCCTTGCCGCCTGAGAGGCAGACCATCACATGATCTCCCTCTTCTATCATCTGAAAATCTTGAATCGCCTTGCCTATCAAACGCCGCAGACGCTTATGCAATTTATTATAAGTAACGCTCATGAATATCCTTTTTTATTTTCCTATTTTCAATACTTTGTAAAATAGAAATACCATACATCGCTATTAAAATATTGAGACAGACCATAATCCGCCCATCTCAAGCGCCGCTATGATAACAGCAAGTAAAAATTTTTTTCTGAATTTGCTTGACAGCTTCTTTTTTTTCGCTAAAATGCGCGCTCTATCTGATACACAGCCGGTGTAGCTCAGTTGGTAGAGCGCCTCACTTGTAATGAGGATGTCGCGGGTTCAAATCCTGTCTCCGGCTCCATTCTTTTAGAACTTCCCAAAAGCCCAGATGGCGGAATTGGTAGACGCACTAGCTTCAGGTGCTAGCGACTTCACGGTCGTGGAGGTTCGAGTCCTCTTCTGGGCACCAATCCCTTCTTAGTTTAAATAAGATTTTCTTATTTCTTCATTATATTTTTCATTTTTAGCTTTTAGCGGCTATATTTGCAGTAGTATTCTAAAAAAATGTACGAAAGCAGATGCTCAAAAAATCATCGATATAATGCAAAACTCTTTCCCTAAGATTATTGTCATCAGCAAATATAGTCGGAGAAGTGAAAAAGTAGTACAAGGCGGTGAGCCGCAGACAGTACAAGAGCGTACGGCAAGGCGAGCTAACGCCGTAATACTTTTTTTAATTCTTCGACTATAGCATCATAGAATGTGCAAAGGCGCCGCCAAAATAAGCAAACGACATTCAGCGAAAAGATACGCCGTCGTTGAAAAATAGAGAAGCGATAGCAAGATGACAAATCGCAATAATATACTCACCAAACCCCAAAATAACACTTCAAACCTTCTTCGATTGTATCAAACTCTGACAAATGACTTCTAAGCCATCTTTTAATCGTTGCCCAAGTTTGCTCTATTGGGTTTAGCTCAGGTGAGTAAGGTGGTAATGGTAAGATGATGTGTTCATATGGTGTGTTATTGATAAGCTCTTGCAAGTGTTTCATTCTGTGAAATCTTGCATTGTCTAAGATGATGATATAGTCGAAGAGTTCAAAAAGAGTTACAGCTTCGCCTCTCTTTTTCATACTCTCTACCGTCTGCAATTTGCCACTTTGTGTCAGTTTTTCAATTCTTCGACTATACAAGGCTTGCCTGTTTGTTTGGTGTGATTGTTAAGACAAGGCAGTAGCATTTGTTTAAACCACGTTTCAAACAAAGCACTTGTCATTGTATTGTTGTAGATGAGTGGAGCAATCAAGTTTTTGGCTTTGTTGCCTATTTGTCCTGCCACTAAGGAGACTCGTTGATAACGTCTGCCACTGACTTTATCATAGGCTCTTTGACCTTTTAGGCTTCTTGCATGAGTACGGTATAGGTAAGTATCAATGCCTGTCTCATCTATATAGACAAGCTCGTAACCTTGTTTGGACGTAGCTTGTAGTTGTGTTAATTTGTCTTGGAAGTCTTTGACTTTGTTTGGGTCTTGCTCGAAGTAAGTTGTGGTCTTTTTTTAAGAGTAATGTTCATTGCTTTGAGTGCTTTATGGATTGCCATATCACTACACCCAAATACTTCACCAATTTCACGTAGGTATTTGTCAGGATTTGCTTCTACGTAAGCAAGAAGCTCTTTTCTGTCAAACTTTCTGGGTCTGTTGGTGGGTTTTTTACAAGACAGATTTCCTGTTTCTTTAAGTTGTCGTCTCCAACGAAACACGGTGTGTCTTGATACACCAAAAGCTTCTATAACAAGGTTAATGTTCTTGCATTTGTCATAATAAGCCAAGGCTTTTTGTCTGATTTCTAGTGAATAAGCCATTTGAAGTAGTGATTAGTGAATGGTGATGGAGATATGGGGATGGTTGGTATTTTTTCAAGGTTTGTTGGTTATACAAATACAACTGAAGAATTGAAAAAATTATTACGACCTTGATTCGCCCTATCATATCCTCTGTATTATCTGCGACTTACCGCTTTCACTACTATTTCACTTATTCGACTATCGTGCGACGAGATAATACAACCCTACATTACTTACTCTCCCTTTCTCCTTACTTTCTCTCTCCAATGGTAACTTGTATAGTTAATTCAGCTCAAATAAAGACACAGTTTTTGTATGTTAGCTCGCACGATAGTAAAGCTTGATATTTTAGGTATGCAAATTTGTCATGAATTGACTATAAATCAAAAGCTTTACTACCTAATTCCAAGAACGATTACCAGTCCTCATTTTTGTGATTTTACAGAAAAAATCTTGTTATCACCTGACTACCTCTTTCAAATTCACACACTGAAATTAAATTTTTTCACATTTTTTACTCAAAAAACTTGATTCTATACGGATGATACCGTATGATTGCCGCACAAAAGACATGAAGTGTTTTGTGAAAACAGAAATTTTTTCTCATTTCTTTCCCCCTAATTTGCCGTACTTCACCATTTAAAGTACGGCTTTTTTTTGCAAGAATTCTACAATTTAAGTTTCTCCAGTTAAATTTCTTGGAATTTTTCTCTAAAAAACCTATACAATCTTTTTATTAACAACATAGTAAATACATATAATAAAAATATCAAATCAAAGATAATAGTTTATTTTTTCATCTTATATATAATACAAATGCTGCAAGTATGAACTTAGCGGCTATATGATTAATTTTACCTATCTTAAATCGAGAATAAAATGTTACATCTTAAAAAAACTAAGTAAATTTGCTGCAATAACTCTTGTCAGCACTTGCTTCAACGCTGCAATACAAGCAGAAACTTTGAAAATGGGCGTAAACCATAATGCTCCGCCTTACATCTATATTGATGAAAAAGGTGATTTAACGAGATTTACTATCGAACTCGCTAAAGCGATTGGTAAAGAAGCCGGCTTCGATGTAGAAGTCGTAGCCTTACCCTTTGTATCGGTTATCAAGGCTATGGAAAATAAAGAAATCGATATCATTGGTCATATGTATAGTTCTGCCGAACGCGCTAAAATTTACTATTTTGTAAATAGCTATGACGATCAATTTAAATTTATTCGACTAAAAGATAGAACTTCTGCAGATTTAGTCACGCCTTTGAACGAGAATACCAGAGTCTCTGTTATTGAGGGCTCGCCTCAATTTAAAGAATTGCAAGCAATGAAATCACAAGATTATCCTACAATCGAAATCCGTGATTTAGACACTAACTTCCTAGCATTTAAGGAATTATTTCAAAAAAAATCTGATATTATGTTCGCACCTATTTCTGAAATAAATTCATTACGCAATAATTACAAAGAATATGAATTTCAAATTTTAGACATACCTAGCCAGTATTCGCATATTCAAGCAACTTCAATCAATTACGCCACCCGCAAAGAAGAAGAGGCTTTGCACGAGCGCATATCAAAAGGTTTTGAAATTACTAAATCTAATGGCGTGTATGATGAATTAATCAAAAAATACAATTTATAATTTTTATCAATGATATGGTATTTAAACTGCATCATTGATTTTTATATAAAAATCTCAATTTTATCTTATGGTTGCAAAATACTAATGAAAAAATTAAATACATACGCCGTCATTGCCATAACCGCTATTTGCTTTAATACGTCAGCACAAGCAGAAATCTTAAAAATGGGCGTGAATCATAACGCCCCTCCTTATATCTATCTTGACGGAAACGGTCATTTAACCGGTTTTACCATCGAATTAGCAGAAGCTATCGGTAAAGAAGCCGGCTTTAATGTAAAAGTCGTTCCGCTGCCTTTTGCATCCGTATTGGCAGCAATGGAAAATAAAGAAATTGATATTATTGGTCAAATGTATGGTTCTGCCGAACGTGCTAAAATTTATGATTTCGTTAATAGTTACAATGATGAATTTAAATTTATTCGCTTGAAAAATAAAGTACATGCCAAGCCGGCAGCGGTCTTAAGCGAAAATACGAAAGTTGCGGTTATTGAAGGCTCTCCGCAATTCAAAGAATTGCTAACTATGCAAAAACAAGATTATCCCAGCATTGTCATTCGCGATGCCGATACGAATTTTCTAGCATTTAAAGAATTATTTCAAGAAAAATCAGAAGTTATGTTCACTCCGATTTCCGAAATCAATTCATTGAGAAATAATTATCAGCAATATGAATTTGAAATTTTAGATATTCCTCCGCAATATTCACATATCCAAGCAATTTCAATCAATTATGCCACCCGTAAAGGTGAGGATGATTTGCATCAACGCATTCTCAAAGGCTTTGAAGCGACTAAGGCAAGTGGCGCTTATACCGCCCTGCTTAAAAAGTACAATTTATGATGCAACCAAATCATACCGCTATTTATAGTTGAAGAATTGAAAAAGTATTACGGCATTAGCTCGCCTTACCGTACGCTCTTGTACTACTTCTTCACTTCTCGACTATAACACAGCGGCTTTTTATTTACGTTTGCAATAATCTCTTTTATTGAAACCCTTTTTTGATACTCGTATAATCTTGACGTTTTGTAGATTGGCTACCGATTATTTTTTTATTTTAAATCATTTATGTAGGTTTTTATGATTCAAGCTGTGATTTCCTCTGCAAGTTTTGCAGAACGCCGCCAGCGTTTACTCTCTCAACTGTCTGAAGGTTCGGTCTTGGTATTGTTTGCCGCGTCGGAGGCTTTGCGCAACGGCGATGTGCATTATCCTTTCCGCCAAAACAGTTATTTTTGGTATCTTACCGGTTTTCCCGAGCCTGATGCGATTGCTGTGCTGCGCAAACAGGGCAATGGGGTGCATTACACGCTGTTTAATGCGGTTCGCAATCCCGAATTGGAGATTTGGCAGGGCAAAATTATCGGACAGGAAGGCGCGCTGGCAGATTACGATGTCAATGAGGCTTATCCTCTTGAAGAAGCCGCACAGCGTTTGCCCAAACTCTTAGCGGACAGTACGAGAATTTATTCCGTTTTAGGTGTCAATTCCGCCAATGACCAACGCCTAAGCGAGTTACTGCGCGAAGTTCATCGTCTCACGGGACGCGGGGGAGCACCGATTGAGGGTTTGTTCGATATCCGCCGCGAGCTTGACGAAATGCGCATGATTAAATCGATTGAAGAACAAAATCTTCTGCATGAGGCGGGGCGTATTTCCGCCGCAGGACATCGCGCCGCCCTACTCGCCGCACGTCCGGGAGCCTATGAATATACCGTGCAAGCCGCGCTTGAGGCGGAATTCCGCCGCCATCAAGGCTGCCATTGGTCATTTGCGAGCATTATTGCTTCCGGCGCCAATGCCTGCTGTCTGCATTACCACGATAATAATGCGCCGCTTAAAGACGGAGAATTGATTATGGTGGATGCCGGTGCGGAATTCGGCGGCTATGCGGGCGATATCAGTCGTACCGCGCCGATTAACGGCAAATTCAGTCGCCAGCAACAGGCGCTGTATGAAATCGTTCTTAATGCGCAAAAAACCGCGATTGCCAATGCCCGTGCAGGCATTCGCCATCTCGATTTGCACCGCCAAACCAGTATTTTGCTCATGCAGGGCATTATTGATTTGGGCATTGTGGACGGCAATGCGGAAGAAATGGTCGACAGCGGTGAAGTCAAACGCTTCTATCCGCACGGCACGGGGCATTGGTTGGGCTTAGACGTGCATGATGTCGGCATTTATAAAATTGACGGAGAATCGCGCATTTACCGCCCGAATATGGTGATTACCATTGAACCGGGCCTGTATTTACAGGCAAACGATACGACGATTGAGGAATCTTGGCGCGGCATCGGCATACGTATTGAAGACGATATTATCATTACTGAAGGCGAGGCTGAAGTCACCACCGCCGACGTGCCGAAAGAAATCCGCGAGATTGAGGCTTTACTAGCCGAGCGGCGCTAAAAAATATAGTGCTCGGATAAGTGGAAAAGCAATATCGCTAGTAAGCAAGGCAAATAATAACGTCGTTTTTTCCACTTATCCGACTACAAGAAGATATAGAAAAATAAAATCAATTTTATCACTTGGATTGTAAATTCAAGCTATAAAAAATGCCCCTTGCGGGACATGAGATGAATTTATTGTGCTTCCGCGACAGGCAGGCTGCCGGTGTCGATATCGGCTTTGATGAGCATGAAGGAGACCATTTTTTTGAAGTCTTCGTCGCTGATTGCCGCGCCGCCTTTTGCCGGCATAGCGTTGATGCCTTTAATGCCTTGTTCAGCAAGCGCTTCTACACTGCCACGTTCGTCAATTTTGGCTTGCCATGCGGCTTGGTTGCCTTGAACGGGGGCGCCTGAAATGCCGGTGGCATGACATGCGGCGCAGACTTTGTCGTAAGTGGCTTGCACGTCAAGTACGGCAGCAACAGCTTCGACAGGAATATCGCTGGATAATGTAAGTTTGCCGAAGGGAGCAAGGTTGCCTGCTTGCAGTTCGGTTTTGTCTAGGGTGTGCCCGGTGATGTCGGTGCCGCCATAGAAGAAGAAGGGAAGAATCAGGAAGAGGGGCATGAAGATGCCTGCAACCCACATGATTGCTTTTGCGTAAGGCGGTATGGTTTCGATTTTTGCCATGATGAACTCCAAAAAAGGTAGAATTACTTTTTTATAATGCGGACGAAATTTTAGCATAGTTTGCAGGAAAAGCGGCAATTGCTGTGAGGTGTTTTTTAAGGAGTTGTTTTTGAATAAACTTGATGTTGAAAGCGTGCATTTTATTAAGGTGGAGAGCGGCGATGAGGGGCAGCGGATAGATAATTTTATCCGCAAGCGTTATCCGAGTTTGCCCAAGAATCGGATTTATCAGATGCTGCGCAAGGGCGAAGTGCGTTTGAACAAAAAACGCGTCAAGCCCATCGATAGGCTGACTGCCGGCGATGAGTTGCGCATGCCGCCGATTATTGATGCGCAGCGCGCTTTGACGACGGTGCCGCCGTTTTGGCTGGAGCGGATTCGGCAGGCGGTGATTTATGAAGATGCGCATTTTCTGATTTTGAATAAGCCTGCCGGTATCGCGGTGCATGCGGGCAGCAAGCAGCAGTACGGCTTGATTGATGCGGTGCGCGCGATTTGGGGCGAGGGTTATGCGGAATTGGCACATCGTCTTGACCGCGATACTTCCGGCGTTTTAGTACTGGGAAAAAACCGTGCCGCTTTGGCGGGTTTTCAGGCGGCGATGCATTCCGGCGAGGTCAAGAAGCGTTATTGGGCTTTGGTCAGCGGTAAATGGAATCCGCAAATCAAAGAGGTGCGCATTCGTTTGGAAAAAGCAATGTTGCAGGGCGGCGAGCGCATGGTGCTGAGCAGAGGCGAGGGACAATGGGCGCGGACGTATTTCCGCATTTTGCGCGATTTTAAAGAAGCGACTTTGCTTGAGACTGTTTTGGATACGGGGCGTACGCATCAGATTCGCGTCTCGGTGCAGAGCAAGGGACACGGTATCGGCGGCGACGGTAAATACGGCAACGATGCCTTTAACCGTCGTTTGCGCAAGGCGGGTTTTCACGGCATGTTTTTGCATGCTAAGGAAATTCAGTTTGCCTATGAGGGCGATGAGATTTGCGTGCAGGCGCCTTTGCCTGATGCGCATCAGCAATTGTTAGATAAGGGGAATTTTTAATGACTTTAGATGAAGAACGTGCTTTGGCGGCAGTGGCGCATGAGGCGATTAAGGAGATGCGCGCGCGCCGCCGTTGGAAGATTGCTTTTCGCATTGTGATGATTTTATTGGTGCTGCTGTATGTGGCGGCGATTGCTACGCGTGGTTTTAAAAGAGAGACTTTGCCGAAGGGCGATTTTGTAGCGATGGTGCGCGTAAACGGCGTAATCAGCGCCGATGATTACGCCAATGCCGAGGATGTGAATCAGGCTTTGGGCAAGGCTTTTGCCGCAAAAGGGGTGAAAGCGGTGTTTGTCGACATCAATTCGCCCGGTGGTTCGCCGGTGCAATCGGGCAAGATTTATCGCGAGATTATGCGCTTAAAGCAAGAGCATAAGGTTCCCGCCTATGCCTTTATCAATGATATGGGGGCTTCCGGAGCTTATTATGTGGCGGCGGCGGCAGATAAGATTTATGCCGATCCTTCCAGCGTGGTGGGCTCGATCGGCGTGATTTCGCAGGGCATGGGCTACGGCGATTTGCTGGATAAATTGGGTTTGCAAAACCGTACTTATAAGGCGGGCGAACACAAGGATTTCCTCAATGGCGCCAAACCCGAAGATCCACAGGAATTGGCGCATATGCAGGGCTTGCTGGATAATTTGCACCAGCAGTTCATTACGGCGGTTAAGACAGGACGCGGCGAGCGTTTGCAGGATAATCCTGATTTGTTCAGCGGTTTGTTTTGGTCGGGCGAGCAGGCGCTGGCTTTAGGTTTGGTCGATGCTTTAGACGATATGACGGTGGTGCTGAAATCCGAATTTAAGAACGCAGAGGTGGTCGATTACACCGCTGCGCGTTCGATGTGGGAGGAAGTGCTGCGCCATACGGCAATGCAGAGCAAGGCTTCATTGCGCCAGATAGGGGGCGTCGGTGAGCAGGTTGAGGCGATATTGCGCAAATAACTCTTGCAGGGCGATGAGCGGCAAGCCGATGAGGGCATTGGGATCACGTCCGATGAGGCGTGAGAACAGCAAAATGCCCAAGCCTTCCGATTTAAAGCTGCCGGCGCTGTTGAGCGGCAGCTCGCGTTCGACATAGATGCGGATTTCTGCGGGGCTGAGTTCGCGGAATTGGACGCTGAAAGGTTCGACAAGAGAATGCAGGATATCGCCTCGGCGCAGGCAAAGTCCGGTAAAAAATTGCACTTCCCGCCCTGAAAAGCGCGAGAGTTGCGCGATGGCATTGGCGATGTTGTGCGGTTTGCCGAGTATGTCGCCGTCGATGGTAGCGACTTGATCGCTGCCGATAACGAAGGCTTCTTTAGGCGCATCGACGGCTCGGGCTTTGCTGCGCGCAAGGCGTTCGACCAGAGCCTGAGGGCTTTCATGCGGCAGGGGGCTTTCGTCGATATTCGGGCTTTGGGTGCTAAAGCGCAGCCTGAGGTTCTCCAATATGGCTTTGCGAAAGGGCGAGGTTGAGGCTAAGATGATTTCCATAATATTTTGCTCGTAAAAAGGACATAGTGTGCAGGATTTGAAGGCAATTCGCCATCTGAAATTTATCGCTTACTGGTTTTTGCTGGGCTTGCTGTGGTTGGCGGTGCAATTGCCTTGGCGGGCGCGTATGGCGCTTGGTGCTTGGATTGGACGCCTGATGTTTGCCCTGGCGAAAAGCCGCCGCCATATCACGGAAGTGAATTTGCGCCGCGTATTTCCGCAGCGCTCGGAGCAGGATTTGCAAAGGGCTTTGCGTCAATATGCCGAGAGCGTCGGGCAGGGTATGATTGAAACGGGCATGGGCTGGTTTTGGTCGGAGGCGCGTTTGCGCAAGATTTCGCAGATTGAGGGCGATGCGGCGGCATTGGCGAAAGTGATGGATAAGCAGCAACCGGTGGTTTTAGTGGGACTGCATACCACGCTGATGGAATTGGGCGTGCGTTTGCTGGGCATCTATGTGGATTCGGCGGGCATGTATCGTCCGCTAAGTAATTCTTTTTTTCATGAATGGATTAAGTATCAGCGCGGACGTTCGGCAACGGAATTGGTGCATTTCAAGGATATGCGCGCTGTGCTGAGGATTTTGCAGTCCGGCGGCAATTTATGGTATGCCCTGGATCAGGATATGGGTATCCGCACCGGCGTGTTCGCGCCTTTTTTCGGGATTGAGGCTTGTTCGGTAAATATTTTGCCGAAATTATCGCAGCGTACGGCGGCAGCGTGGATTCCGGTGTTTATTTGGCGTGAGGGGCGCGAGTATGTGGTGCGCGTGGGGGCGGAAATTCCTCAATATGAGGGACAGAGCGATACAGAAGTAATGACGGCGGTCAATGCCGCTTATGAGGTGGAAATCCGCCAATATCCTGAGCAGTATTTTTGGCTGCACCGCCGTTTTAAAACGCGCCCCGAGGGCGAGAAGCCTTGGTATTAGTCAGGGCAATGCCTGCGCTTTGATTGCCATGCTGCTGAAAGGTAGGGCGATGAGCAGGAAAAAAAGCATGAGGGCGCCGAGCAATGCCATTTGTCCGGTGCCGGAAAAGCCGAGCAGCACGTCATGCGTGGCTTGCACGCCTATAATTAGGGCGGGAATGTAAAAAGGCACAACGATAAGAAAGAGCAAAAAGCTGTTGTGCGATTCGCCAAGCGTCAGCGTCGCGCCGATTGTGCCGGTAAGCAGAAGACAAAGACTGCCCAGCATCAATAGCACCGTCAGTTGCGGCAACACGCCAAGCGGAATATGGAGCATAAAGGCAAAGAGCGGCAGGCAGAGCAAGAGCGGTAAAATAAAGCGCAGCCATGCGGCGATGATTTTGGCGGCAATGCTCAGCCATAAGTCCTCAAGATGGATGCGGTCTTGGGAGAGGGTGCCGTCGTTAAAATCGCTGCGCAAGAGTTGTTCCGCACCGAGCAGGGTGGCAAGCAAGAGAGCGAGCCATAGCGCGGCAGGGGCGCTATTTTGCAGTGCCTGATTATCCGCACCCAGAGATATGGGAAAGAGACAGAGGGTCAGAGCAAAGAAAACGAGAGGTTGGATAATACTTTGCGGATTGCGCCAATTGGCAATTAGTTCGCGACGAATGAATAAAATAAGCATGTTTAAATAAATTTTATGTTAATTGCTTGCAGATTGGTTTTTCTTAAATATAATACCGCATAAAATTAGTGTAAAGTACTTCAATATACGGCTTTTGTGAGGCTATTGTAGATGAAAAAAGCAAGTTGGGACATCGATGATGTATTGCAACGTCATGGCACTTTAATGATTAAGCTGTGGTTGCAGGCGGCAAAACGCAGCGGATTAACTAAAGAAGACAGCAGTTTAATATTAAGAGAAGCAACGACAGGCAATTATCTGCATTTGATTTCCACGCTGCAAAAATATAGTGTACCGACTGATAAACGTTTAGATTCCGGACAGCAAAATTATATAGGTAAATAAAACGCCACGTTAAAAACCGCCGTAAGGCGGTTTTTTCATGCTCAATTACCGGCTATTACGTCGCGGTATTTTTCCGCATGGCGGTCGAACATGCTTTGCACATAGCTGCATTGCGGCACAATTTTGACTTGGTTTTCGCGGGCGTAGGCGGCAAGTGCGTCGAGCAATTGCGCGGCAATGCCTTGTCCACGGGCGGCAGGGCTGACATAGGTATGATCAGCGATGATTTGCTGCTCCGATGCCAAGGGGACGAAGGTAATTTCGCCTAAGATATCGGCGCCTTTGAGGTAGGAAAAACCGTTGTCATTTTGTTGAATCATCATCTTCTCCTGTGTTGTGTAGGACTGCTTGCAGCGCGCTGCGGCTGATAGGACCGTAGGGCATGCTGCGTGTTTTAGCCGCTAATTGATTGCGGTAGCGGATAAAATCGGCTTCATCATCTATCATGAGGAAAGGATTGCCGGCAAATTGTTCGCCGAGGGTGGATTCTTGCGCGATGCCGTAGTCGTGTCCGACCCAAATGCGCGTATGGGCGGGAAGTTGTTTTAGTTTTTGCAGGCTGTGGAATAGAGCGGCAGCATCGCCGCCTGTCAGATCAGCGCGTCCGCAGCCGTAAACAAAGAGGGTGTCGCCGGTGATGAGGTCGTCGCCGATACGGTAGCAGGTGCCGCCTGCGGTGTGTCCGGGCGTGTCGATGACGGAAATCGTGCTATCTGCGAATTGGATTTCATCGCCCTCACTGAGCAAAATGGCGTCTTCGGGGCAGTCTTTCCATAGCGGATATTCTTTGACATTGATGAAAAGGCTGACGGCTTCGTCATATAAATCCATGACGGCATTGACATGGTCATGGTGGCTGTGCGTAAGTAAGATGCCGACAAGTTGCAAACCTTCTTCCGCCAGCACTTCTTTGATGCCTTCCGCATCCCAAGCGGGATCGATGATCATGGCTTCTTTATGCACATGATCGGCGATGATGTGGATGAAATTATCGTGGTCTTCGGTAATCAGTTGAATGATTTCATGTGCCATGAGTTTGCTCCTATTGATGATTTTTCATAACGCGGGCTTTTTCGCGCTGCCAGTCGCGTTCTTTATTGACTTGGCGTTTATCGAATTCTTTTTTGCCTTTGGCGATGGCAACATCGACTTTGACAAAGCCGTTTTTCCAATACAGATTGATGGGGGCGAGGGTGTAGCCGTCGCGTTGTGCCGCGCCGATTAATTTGGCGATTTGGTGTTTGTGCAAGAGCAGTTTGCGCGTGCGCTGCGGATCGGGGAAGACGTGCGTGGATGCCGACGGCAGGGGATTGATAAAGGCGGCGAATAAAAAGACTTCGCCGTTTTTAATCAGGATATGGCTTTCTTTGATTTGTACGCGCCCGGCGCGCAAGGCTTTGACTTCCCAGCCTTCTAAGGCGATGCCCGCTTCAAAATGCTCTTCTAAAAAATAGTCGTGAAAGGCTTTGCGATTGGTGACAATGTTATTGTCCTGAGTTTTTTTCTTTTTCATGGTATCGATTTGCTTGGGCAGGGGTTACAATGCCGCTGTTGATATGAGGGAAGCTATTGTGCCACAAATCCGAAAATCTAAAAAATTACCTTTTTCTGCACAGCAGATGTTCGACTTGGTTGCCGATGTGGAGCAGTATCCGCAATTTCTGCCTTGGTGTGCGGCGGCAAGATTAGTGAAGCGCGATGAGACGGAAATCATCGGTACTTTGATTGTGGAAAAAGGCGGTTTACGCAAATCCTTTACTACGCGCAATCGCTATCAATATCCGCAATGGATGAATATTGCTTTGGTGGAAGGACCGTTTAAACATTTGTCAGGACGCTGGGAGTTTCTGCCGCAAGAGCAAGGCGGCTGCGAAGTGCGCTATGAAATGAATTTTGAGGTGCCGTTTTTCCTAGCCCCGATTTTAGGCGGCGTGATGGAGTATATGGCGAATACGATGGTGGGAGCTTTTGCAGAAAGGGCGGCGCAGGTATATGGACAAAGTGCTGATTAATATAGAAGTTGCCTACGGCGAAGCGGCTAAGCAAAAAATCATTGCCTTGCAGGTTTATGAAGGAATTACGGCGCATCAGGCGGTGGAACGTTCGGGGATTGTGCGCTTTTTTCCGCATTTGGATTTAAGCAATATAGAGGTCGGTATTTTTAGCAATGCCTGTGCTTTGGATACGCCTTTGCGGGCGGGCGATCGGGTGGAGATTTACCGTCCTTTGCTTTGCGATCCTAAAGAAATGCGCCGGCAAAGAGCGCGAAAAAAATAGCGGCGCTTGTGGATAAGTGCAAAAAACGAAAAAATTTTTTTCTTGACAAAAAATAGCGGAAAAAAATTAGTGCAGCGACGTTAAGTCGCTGTTTTTATGCTCGAAATAAATCATCCCACAATCTTGCACTAAAGATGGAAAAATAAGGTTTTTAGGTGGAAATCGGGCTTTTTATCCACAATAAAGGCGACTTATCCACAATCAGAGAAAGGCTAAGTTTAGGCTGCATTGCAAAAAAAAGAGAGCTGTCTATAATGTGGGAAAAAGTGCAACGTAAGACCAAAAAAGACCAAAATCATGTTTCGCGGTATCTATGAATTATCCTTAGACACAAAAGGGCGCCTTTCAGTGCCGGCGAAGCTGCGTGCGATTTTGGAGGAAGAAAGTGAAGGTTTGGTGACCTTAACGGCTGATTTAGATAAGAATTTGCTGATTTACACCTCGAGCGAATGGCAAAAAGCCTCGAGCAAATTGGAAAGATTGTCCAGCGTCGAACCACGCGCACGCTTTATCAAGCGTCTTTATCTGGGTCATGCTAGCGATTGCGAATTAGACAGCACGGGGCGGATCTTGATTCCGCCGATGCTGCGCAAATATGCCAATTTGGATAAGAAAGTGGTGCTGACCGGTATGGGCAATAAATTAGAGCTGTGGAATCAAGAAGCTTGGGAGCAAATCAATTTGGCGGGTATCGAAGCCCTTTCTGCCGAAGGATTTGATTTCGGGGAAGAAATCGGGGCATTGTCTATATGAGTGCACATATTTCGGTTTTGCTGCAGGAATCGCTGTCAGCGCTTGAGATTCGTCCCGACGGCTGGTATTTGGACGCGACCTTCGGACGCGGCGGACATAGTCGCGCGATATTGGCGCAGCTTAATGAGCATGGGCGTTTGTACGCTGTGGATAGAGATGCGCAGGCGGCGGCGGAAGCGGCTTCCATTAGCGATCCGAGGTTTTATTTTGCCAAAACGCCTTTCGGGAATATTGGCGAGGCTTTTTCCGCCGAGCAAGGCTGGCGGACAGGCTGTTTGCATGGCGTTTTGTTTGATTTAGGCGTGTCTTCGCCGCAATTAGACGAGGCGATGCGCGGTTTTTCTTTTAATAAAGAGGGGCCTTTGGATATGCGCATGGATCAGGAAAGCGGCATGTCAGCGCGCGATTGGCTGCTTTCGCATGATGAGGCGGCATTGGCACGCATTATTCGCGATTTGGGCGGCGAGCCGCATACGGTAGCGAAAAGAATTGCCAAGGCGGTTTTTGCAGTTCGCGAGCGTTTGCAGACGACGACGCAATTGGCGGAAGTAGTAGCGGCAGCGATGCCGAAAAAGTTTTATCGTCCTAATTTCCACCCTGCCACGCAGACTTTTCAGGCGCTGCGCATGGCGGTCAATGACGAATTGGGCGAGATTCAGCGCGGATTGGATGCTGCGGTGAATTTATTGACAAGCGGCGGTGTGCTGGCGGTTATCAGTTTTCACGGCGGCGAGGATGCGTTGGTCAAACGCTTTATTCGCGCGCAGGAAGGCGAGGCTTTGCCGGCGGAAATACCGAGCGATAGGGGGCGGGTCAATCAGGTTTTAGCCTTGGTTAACCCTGTGATTAAGCCGTCGGCAAAGGATGTGGCGGCAAATCCGAGATGTAGAAGTGCACGCTTAAGGAAGGCGGTAAAATTATGAAATGGTTGGCATTGATTTTTGCAGGATTATTGTGCGGCGTGGCAATCAACGGCGTGCGTACGGCGGTTTTCGCGCAGGAACATAATTCTTTGGTGGCTGAGGTTCAGCAGTTGAAAAATACCCGCAATCAGCTCAATGCCGATTGGACGCAATTATTGCTGGAGCAAAAAACTTTGGCCAATGACCATATGGTGGAGCAGGCGATTGCCAATGGTTTGAATCTGCATATGCCGCAGGCCAAACAAGTGGTGTATTTGCAATAGCTATGAGCATTAAGGTAAGACAATATGGAAAAAACCGCCGCCTAAGCTTTGTCTTAGGCATTTTGGCTTTAGCGACCTTGGGAATTGCCGCTAAGCAGGTATATTTGCAGACCGTTCAAAGCACGGAATTGATTAAATCGGCGGATAAGCGGACAGTGCGCGCAGTGTACGAGAGTGCTTTGCGCGGCATTATTTTAGACCGCGAAGGTGAGCCTTTGGCGGTGAGTTCGCCCGTGAGTTCGATTGTCGCCAATCCCAGACAGATGATGAGCACTTTGAAGGGTGATTTTCAGCGTTTATTGACGCAATGCCGCGAGAATGCACAGAGCGATGCGCAATGTCCGAGCGTTTTGGATAGCAATTTCAGCGAGGAATTGCGCGAATTGCGTTATCGCAGAGCGCGTTTGCAGCCTTTGGCAGATGTGTTGGCGATGGATGTGGTGGATTTGATTAACCGCGTGGAAGAGCGTTCTGCACGCGGTTTTTATTATCTCAAGCGGCAGGTGCCGCCTGCGCAAAGCGAGGCGGTCATGGCATTGGCTTTGCCGGGGATTAGCAAGGAAGACAGTTTCCAGCGTTTTTATCCTGACGGCGAATTGACGGGGCAGATTGTCGGCTTCACGGATGTAGAGGATAGAGGGCAGGAAGGCATCGAGCGGCAATACGACGATTGGCTGTCGGGGCAGAAAGGCAAAATGCTGGTCTTGATCAATGCCAGACGCAATCCTTTGAGCGTGGTGCGCGAAGAGGTTGCCACGGCGCAGGGGCAGAATTTGCAACTCTCGATCGATAAGCGGATTCAGTATTTGATGCGGCGTGAATTATTGGGCGTGATGGAAAGTTATCATGCTTTATCGGCTTCGGCGGTCATGGTAGACGTGCAGAGCGGCGAGATTTTGGGCATGGTTTCTTTGCCGGACGGCAATCCGAATAATCCTGCTGAACGTATTCCCGAATTGATGAAAAATCATGTGATTACAGATGTGTTTGAGCCGGGTTCGACAATTAAGCCGATTGCGGTGGCGGCGGCGATGCAGGCCGGTGTGATTAGTGCCAAAACGCAATTTTCCAGCGGTACGATGCGCATCGGTGCAAATAGGGTGCGTGATGTCCACAATTACGGTTCATTAGATACCACGGGCGTAATTCGCAAATCCTCGAATGTAGGCATGGCAATCATGAGTCAAAAATTGCCGCGCGGACAGTATTTCGATTTCTTGGGTAATATGGGATTCGGGCAATTGTCGGGTTTGAATTTCCCCGGCGAGCAGCGCGGCTATTTGCCGGCAAATCAAAAATTAGGCGATTTCAGCTATGCCACGACCTTTTTCGGCTACGGTATTTCCACCACCGCTCTGCAAATCGCCCATGCTTACGCGACGATAGGCAATAACGGCGTGAAAGTACCGCTGACTTTAACCAAGCGCAATACGGCGGAAGCAGGGGTACAAGTCATCAAGCCGGAAGTGGCGCAGCAGGTGCTGGCGATGATGCAGACCGTGGTGGAAAAAGGCGGCACGGGCACGCGTGCGGCAATGGAAAGCTATACCTCGGCCGGCAAAACCGGCACCTCGCATAAAGTCGGCAGAGGTGGTTATATGAAAGATAAATACCGCGCTTTGTTTGCGGGGCTGGCGCCGGCTAAAAATCCGCGCATCGCCTTGGTGATTGTGGTGGACGAGCCGCAGGGCGAATATTACGGCGGCTTGGTCGCTGCACCTTCTTTTGCCAAAATTGCGGAAAGTTCGCTCAAATTATTAGGCGTGTTGCCGGATAACATCGGCAAGAGTAGCGAGGTTGAATTGACGGTGGATAAAGCCGTATTTGAAGACAATGATTTAGCGGGGGTATCCGCCTTTGAAACTGAGTAAATTTTTAGCCGCTATCGGGCAAGACTGTGCGCAAGAAGCGGATGTGCAGGCGATTAGCAATGATAACCGCCAATTGGATAAACATACATGGTGGCTGGCGGCGCGCGGCGTGCATGGACATGCCTTGGATTATTATCGGCCTGCGCAAGATTGCGCGGGCATTTTCTATGAACCGCCCTATGACAATCCGCCGCCTCATGCGATTGCGGTGCCGGATTTGGCGCAGAAAATCGGCGTCTTGGCGGATGCTTTTTATGATTATCCTTCCCGACAAATGCGGCTTATCGGCGTGACGGGAACGGACGGCAAATCTTCTTTGGTACATTTTCTGGCGCAGGCTTTGGATGCGGCGATGATCGGCACGATTGGTTACGGTCATTTGGCGGCATTGCAAAAGGCTTCGCATACCACGCCGGATGCCTTGCGCGTGCAGCAATTATTGCGGCAGTTCGCCGACGAAGGGCGGCAATGCACGGCAATGGAAGTCTCTTCTCATGCCTTGGTGCAGGGCAGGGTGGCGGCGGTGCGTTTCGATATGGCGGTATTTAGTAATTTAAGCCGCGATCATCTGGATTATCATCAGGATATGGAAGACTATTTTCTGGCAAAAGCACAATTGTTCGCGCGCCCGATTCGTCATGCCCTGATTAATACCGATGATGCTTACGGACGGCGTCTGATAGAAGAACGACGCATTCATCCGCAGGCGGAGATTTGGTCGCTCAGCGCCGAAGGCAGACCTTTGTTCGCCGCCCATCATCAATTAAGCGCGCAGGACGTGCGGCTCAATGCCGAGGGTCTGGCATTTACCCTACATTACAAAGGACAGAGCCAAGCGGTGCAAAGCCGTCTGCTGGCACGTTTTAATGTGGCGAATTTACTCAATGTCGCTGCCTGCCTGCTCAGCGGCGGTCAGGATTTGGCACAGACGGCGGTGGTATTGGCGCGTTTGCAGGGCGTACCGGGGCGGGTGGAAAAAATCGATTTGGGCGAAGGCAGGGCGGCGATTGTCGATTATGCACATACCGCCGGTGCGATTGAAAGCGTGCTGCAAGGCATCCGTCCGCATGTGCAGGGCAGATTATGGCTGATTTTCGGCTGCGGCGGCGACCGCGATGCCGGCAAACGTCCTTTGATGGCGGCAGCGGCGGAGCGTTTTGCCGATACGGTCATCGTTACCGACGACAATCCGCGCAGCGAAGACCCGCAGGCGATTATCGCCGATATCATGCAGGGTTTTGAGGCACCAGAAAAAGTGCAAATCATACAGCCGCGCGAGGCGGCGATTAGGGCGGCATTGGAGCAGTTGCAGGCAGGCGATACCTTGCTGATTGCCGGCAAAGGGCATGAAAACTATCAAATTATCGGCACAAGCGTATATGAATATTCCGATCAGACGGTGATTAGGGCATGGAAAACAAAATGATATTGAGCAGCGCCGAAGTCTGCGCCATTACCGGCGGCAGCCTGATAGGCAATAGCGACTGGCTGTGCCAAGCGGTGTCGACGGATACGCGCAGCTTACAGGCGGGCGATGTGTTTGTGGCTTTGCGCGGCGCCAATTTTACGGGAGAAGATTTCTTGGCGGCGGCGGCAGCAGCAGGCGCGGCAGCGGCAATCGTGCAAGAAGCGCGTCCAATCGATATACCGCAAATCGTGGTCAAAGACAGTTTGCAAGCCCTGAAAGACTTGGCGGCGGCGCGGCGCGCGCGCAGTCGGGCGACCTTTATTGCCCTGACGGGCAGCAACGGCAAAACCAGTACCAAAGAAATGCTGGCGCGCATTTTGGCGCAGCGGGGCAAAACCTTGGCGACCTTGGGCAATTTGAACAATGACATTGGCGTACCGCTGACTTTATTGCGCCTGCAAGGCGACGAAGATTTTGCCGTGATTGAAATGGGGGCGAATCATATCGGCGAAATCCGCCGATTGGTTGAGATTGCCCGTCCCGATATCGCCTTGATTACCAATGTGGCGGCGGCGCATTTGCAGGGCTTCGGCTCTCTGGAGGGCGTGGCGGAGGCCAAAAGCGAAATATACCGCTACAGTGAGGCGGCTTTGGTCGTCAATGCGGCTTTGCCTTGGGCGGCGCAATGGCGGCAGGCATTTGCCGACAGACGCATAAAAACCTTTTCATTAACAGGGGATGGCGATATTATCGCGCCTTTTGTCGCGCCTGACGGCAGCCGTTTTAGCCTTTCTGTTGCGGGCGAGACGGCGGAAATCGCATGGCAATTGCGCGGTCGGCACAATGTGGCGAATGCTTTGGCGGCTTGTGCGGCGGCATATTTGGCGGGCTTATCGCTGAGCGATATGGCGCAGGCGCTGAACGGCTTGGTTTTGCAGCAATCGCGTTTAAGCGCCTTTCGTTTCGGACGGCATGTGATTTATGACGACAGCTATAATGCCAATCCCGCTTCTTTCCAAGCGGGGATTGATGTGATTGCCGCCGCGCCCAATGCCTTGGTGATTGCCGGCGCGATGGGCGAACTGGGTGCAGACAGCGAGGCTTTGCATCGTGAGGTGGCGGAATATGCGCGCGCCAAAGGGGTTGCGCGTTTTTGGAGCTTGAATGCGCCGGCTTACGGCACGCAGGATTTTTCTTCGCTGGAGGCATTGGCGGCGGCGTTTAGGACGGCTTTGGCGGAAGAAGAAGCGCTGACGGTATTGGTAAAAGGCTCGCGCAGTGCGCAAATGGAGCGTTTGTTTGCGGCGGCGCAGTTAGAAGACTATAGAAAAGGATAATATTATGCTTTACGCACTCGCCGAATGGCTGAATAATTATTTTACGCCTTTTAATGCATTTACTTATTTGACTTCGCGGATTATTTTGGGTGCGCTGACGACACTTCTGCTCTCCATCTTTTTAGGCGGCAAGATGATTGTGTGGCTGAAAAAAATGCAGATGGGGCAGTTTGTGCGTGATGACGGGCCGCAGACGCATTTGAAGAAAAGCGGCGTGCCGACCATGGGCGGCGCCTTGGTTATTTTCTCGATTGCGGTTTCGATGCTGCTGTGGGCGGATTTGCGGGTGGCTTATACTTGGATTACCTTGTTTGTGCTGATTAGTTTTGGTGCGGTAGGCTGGTTGGACGATTACCGCAAAGTGAAAAAGAAAAATAGCAAAGGTTTGAGTGTGAAAGAAAAATATCTGTTTTTATCGGCGGCAGCCCTGCTCACCGCGCTGTGTTTGTTTTGGCTGGCGAAACGCCCGATTGAAACGGCTTTGATAGTGCCCTTTTTTAAAAATGTGGAATGGCAGATGGGTTGGCTGTTTGTGCCTTTTGTCTATTTCGTGCTGACGGGCTCGAGTAATGCCGTCAATCTGACCGACGGATTGGACGGCTTGGCGATTATGCCGGTGGTATTGGTGGCGGCGGCTTTATGCGTCTTCGCTTATTTATCGGGCAGTCCGGCTTTTGCCAATTATTTGCATATTCCCGCCATTCCCGGCGCCGGCGAGGCGGCGGTATTTTGCGCGGCGATTGCCGGCGGCGGCTTGGGCTTTTTATGGTACAACGCCCATCCTGCGCAAGTCTTTATGGGCGATGTCGGCTCTTTGGCTTTGGGCGCGGCTTTGGGCGTGGTCGCCGTGATTGTGCGTCAAGAATTGGTGTTTGCCGTGATGAGCGGCATATTTGTGGCGGAAGCCTTGTCGGTCATCATTCAGGTCTCGGTGTATAAGCGCACGAAAAAACGCGTATTCCGCATGGCGCCTTTGCACCATCATTTTGAATTGAAGGGTTGGCCGGAGTCGCGCGTGGTGATTCGCTTTTGGATTATTACGGTGATTTTGGTCTTAATCGGTTTATCAACTTTGAAGTTTCGCTAATGATGATGCAGGAAAAATTAGCCGCTTTGCGTTTACCCGAACCGATTGCGGTCGTAGGAATGGGCGTTTCGGGTAAGAGCGCTTTTCGGTATTTGCAGGCAGCAGGCTATCAGGTGCAAGCCTTTGACGGCAAAGCCCAAGGCGAGATTTTGCCCTTATGCTTGAATGATCCGGCACAATTCGCCGCTTTTGCTACGTTAATCGTCAGCCCGGGGATTGACCGCCGTACAGCGGCGATTGCTTCTGCCGGCGGCGAGGTTATCAATGATGTCGAGCTGTTTGCACGTTTGGTGGAAAAGCCTGTCTTGGCAGTAACCGGTTCAAACGGCAAATCGACGGTGGTGTCGATGTTGGCGGAAACCTTGAGCGCTTTAGGACAGCGTGTGCGTCTATGCGGCAATATCGGTCGTCCTGTTTTGGAGGCTTTGTTCGACGCGCCGCAAGAAACCGATTGCTATGTGGTGGAATTATCCAGCTACCAATTGGAAGTCTGTCCTTCTTTGCAGATTGCGGTGGGCGCGATTGTCAATATTACGCCCGATCATCTCGACCGCTACGACAGTTTTGCCGATTATGCGCAGGCAAAAGCCAATTTGGCGCGCCAATCGGCGGTCTGTGTGCTCAATGCCGATGATGCGCAATGCACGGCATTGGCGGATTTGGCGGCACAAACGCTGTTTTACGGCAAGGGGAAGGCGGCCTGTGTGCAAGATGACGCCCTATGGCTGGACGGCGAAAAAGTTTTGGATACCCGTCAATTAAGTGTTTACGGCGCGCATAATGCCGCCAATGCTTTGGTCGCTTTGCTGATGCTGCGCGCTTTCGGTGCGGATATGGCGGAGGCTGCCGCGGCTTTATGTCTGTTTAAAGGTTTGCCGCATCGCATGGTTTTGGTCGGCGAATATGGGGGTGTGCGCTATCTGAACGATTCCAAGGCGACCAATATCGGCGCTACCGCCGCCGCTTTGGCGGGCATCAGCGCGCCGATATATCTGATTGCCGGCGGTGTGGGCAAAAATCAGGATTTTAAGGAGTTGGCGCAGGTGATTTTGCAATCCAGCGTGAAAAAAGTCTTGCTTATCGGGGTGGATAACCGCGATATGCAAGCGGCATTGCAGACCGGCGGCATCGATTATGTCGATTGCGGCGAGATGCATCATGCGGTGCAATATGCCAAGCAGGCGGCGCAAGCCGGAGATTGGGTGCTGCTTTCGCCGGCAACGGCGAGTTTCGACCAATTCAGCGGCTATGATGCGCGCGGTTCCTGCTTTGCCTATGAGGTGCAAAACCAATGCCAGTAAATTCACCGCACCTGTTTAATCCTGTGGCGGATTTTCACGCCCAGCAAGACCAAAATACCAATCGCTGGCAGGGCTTGGCCTTTCCGGATATTTGGCTCTTGTTGGCGATTATGTGCCTGATGTGCATCGGCATGGTCATGGTAACTTCCGCTTCCGCGCCTTTGGCGGCGGCGCAGGGCAAAGAGAGCGTTCATTATGCGCTGCGCCAAGCGGTTTATTATGGCTTGGGTCTGTTTATGCTGGTGGCGATGCTGCGCATTGAAAGTGAGAAGCTGCGCCGCAGAAGTCATCTGATTATCGCCTGTTGTTTTATCTTATTGATTGCGGTGCTGATTCCGGGGATTGGGCGGCAAGTCAACGGCGCGCAACGCTGGATTAATTTAGGCATTTTCAATTTGCAGGCGGGGGAAGTGATGAAGCTGGGGGTGATTATTTTTGCCGCCGCGTTTTTTCATCGGCACCGCGTGAGTTTGCGCCATTCTTTTTGGAAGATTTCGCAGGTCATGATGTTTTTAGGCGTAACGGCAGGCTTATTGCTGGCAGAACCCGATTTCGGCACGACGGTCGTGGTCGGGGCGACGGTGCTGATTATGCTGTATTTGGCAGGGGCGAATCTTTGGTATTTGGCGCTGTACGGCTTAGTCGCATTGCTCTTAGGTGTAGCAGTGATTGTCATTGAGCCTTATCGTTTGCAGCGCATCACTTCTTTCTTAAAGCCTTTTGATTTCGCCGATGACGAGGGCTATCAATTGGTACATTCTTTGATTGCTATCGGTCGCGGCGAGATTGAGGGCGTGGGCTTGGGCGAGAGTATTTTCAAACATCAGTTCGTGCCGGAAGCGCATACCGATTTCATTTTTGCAATTATCAGCGAGGAATTCGGGCTTATCGGCGCATTATTGGTCATGGGATTGTTTGCGCTCTTGATTTGGCGCGCTTTTGCTACGGCGGTGCTGGCGCATCGGGTGCGCAAAAATTTCGCCAGTTTGCTGGCTTGCGGCATCGGCACATGGCTGGGTATTCAGAGTTTGATTAATTTCGGCGTGGTTAACGGCAGTTTGCCGACCAAGGGTTTGACCTTGCCGCTGATTAGCTACGGCGGCAGTTCGGTCATCATTACCTGCATGGCATTAGGGATTTTGCTGCGCATTGATGCGGAGTCGCGCTTTGTGGCAAAACGCGAGGGGAAAATATGACAGAGTGGAGTGGAAAAACGGTGCTGATGATGGCGGGGGGGACGGGCGGACACGTCTATCCTGCTTTGGCGGTGGCGCAGGCTTTGGAAACGCGCGGCGCAGAGATTCATTGGCTGGGCAATGCCGACGGCTTTGAGGCGGCGAAAGTCGCGCAAGCCGGCTTTACTTTACATGATATTCAAGTCAAGGCTTTGCGCGGCAAGGGCTTGATTGGTTGGCTGAAAGCGCCTTTTATGATTTATGCGGCGCTCAAGCGCGTCAAAGCGGTTATGCGCCGTTTGCGTCCAGCAGTCGTTATCGGTATGGGCGGCTTTGTCTCGGGGCCGGGGGGCTTGGCGGCAAAGCAGCTGCGCATTCCTTTGGTCATTCATGAGCAGAACGCCGTCATGGGCATGACGAATACATGGCTGGCGAAATGGACGGATAAGGTCTTGTTAGCCGATAAGCGTGCGGCGGATAAACTGCCTGCCGGCAAGGATTTTGTGGAAACCGGCAATCCGGTGCGCACCGATATTGCCGCCTTGGAAGCGCCTGAAAAACGCTATGCCCAGCATTACGGCAAAATCCGTCTGCTGGTTTTGGGCGGCAGTCAGGGTGCAAAAGCATTAAACGAATTATTGCCGCAGGCTTTGGCATTGATTCCTGAAGACAGCCGCCCGCGCGTGACTCATCAAGTCGGCAGCAAATGGCTAGAAGCAACCGAGGCTTTGTATGGGCAATCGGGCGTGAAAGCCAAGGTTTTGCCTTTTATCGAAGATATGGCGCAGGCCTATGCCGAAGCGGATTGGGTCTTGGCGCGTTCGGGCGCGGCGACGGTGGCGGAGATTGCTACGGTCGGCATTGCCGCCGTATTCGTGCCTTTCCCGCATGCCGTCGATGACCATCAAAGCGCCAATGCACAGACTTTGGCGGCACTTGGAGCAGCCGAGATTGTGCAGCAGAGCAATCTCGATGCGCAGACATTAGCTGCCTTGATTCAGGCGCGCGATTTGCGTGAAGATTTGGCGGCGCAGGCGGCGCTTGCGCGGCAAGTAAGCCATGCGCAGGCTTTGGATAAGATTTTGCACAATATTGAGGAAGTACTGCGATGAAAGCAGCAGATATTCATTTCGGGCGCATCGAGCGCCGTCAGATGCGCCGCGTACAAAACATCTTTTTTGTCGGTATCGGCGGCGTGGGCATGAGTGCGATTGCCGAAGTATTGATTAATTTAGGCTATCAAATCAGCGGTTCGGACCAAAAAGCATCCGCGATTAGCGAAAAATTGGCGGCGCAAGGGGCTAAGATTTTCTACGGGCATCATGCCGATAATGTCGAAGGGGCGCATGTGGTGGTTACCTCTTCCGCCATCGCCAAAGACAATCCCGAGGTGCTGCGCGCACGCGAATTGGGCATTCCCGTGATTCGGCGGGCGGAGATGTTGGCGGAAATCATGCGTTTTCGCTTCGGAATTGCCATTGCCGGCACGCATGGCAAAACCACGACTACCAGCCTGACCGCCAGTATTTTGACCGATGCCGGCTTAGACCCGACCTTTATTATCGGCGGCGTGCTGACGGCGGCGGGAAGCAATGCGCGTTTGGGCGAGGGGCAGTATTTGGTCGCCGAAGCCGATGAATCCGACACCTCGTTTTGGCTGCTGCAACCGATGATATCGATTGTAACCAATATCGACGCCGATCATTTGGAGAATTATGAGCACAGCTACGAGGTGCTGAAAGCAGGCTTTGTGCGCTTTTTGCATAATCTGCCTTTTTACGGCTTGGCGGTCTTGTGTATTGACGATCCCGGCGTGCGCGCGATTTTGCCGGAGGTGGCGCGCCCGATGCGCACTTACGGTATTTCCAAAGATGCGGACGTGCGCGCGCTTAATGTGCGTCAGGAAGGTATGCAGATGCGCTTTGACGTGATTGACGATGCGAGCAATACCACTTTCCCCGTGACTTTGAATATGCCGGGCAAACATAATGTGCTTAATGCCTTGGCGGCGATTATTGTCGGCGAGGAATTGGGTCTGGATCGCGAGGCGATTATCAGCGGTTTGGCGGCGTTTCGCGGCGTAGGACGGCGTTTTACCCATCACGGTCGCTTGAAACATGCGCGCGGCGAAGCGGATATTTTTGAAGATTACGGGCATCATCCCAATGAGATTAAAGCCGTTTTGGCAGCGGCGCAGGAGGGCTTCGCAGGGCGGCGGATTGTGCCGGTCTTCCAGCCGCACCGTTTTACCCGCACCCGCGATTTGCTCGATGATTTCGCCGAAGTCTTGAGCGAGTGCGAAGTTTTGGTGCTGACCGATGTCTATAGCGCCGGCGAAGCGCCGATTGCAGGAGCAGATACCAAAGCTCTCAGCCGCGCCATTCGCGCGCACGGACGCGTCGAGCCGATTGTGATTGCCGATAAAAACGACATCACGGCCTATTTGCGCGAGCATTTGCTGCAAGATGAGGATGTGGTGATTTTCTTAGGCGCGGGCGATATCGGACGCTTGGCAAAAGAGATTGTGGCGGAGGAAGCATGAAGCAGTTTGGCAAGGTTGCCGTCTTATACGGCGGCGATTCCGCAGAACGCGAAGTCTCTTTAATCAGCGGACAGGCGGTATATGAGGCTCTGTGTCGTCAAGGCATCGATGCGCATTTGGTGGATAGTCGAGATCGTCAGGCGGTACTGAATTTAGGCAATCAGGGTTTTGATCGTGCTTTCGTGATGTTGCACGGCCGCGGCGGCGAAGACGGACAAATTCAGGGCGTCTTGCAATGGCTGGGCATTCCTTATACCGGCAGCGGCGTGATGGCTTGCGCCTTGGCGATGGATAAAATCATGACCAAGCAAGTCTGGGCGAGCTACGGTTTACCGGTGCTGAAAGACTATGTTTTGCAAGGCAATGAAAGCTATGATGAAGTCTGTGCTTTGCTTAAAGTGCGGGATTTTGCCGTCAAGCCCGCTTTGGAAGGCTCCAGCGTCGGGATTAGTCGCGTGCGTAATGCCGGCGAATGGCAGGCTGCCTTAAGTCATGCCAAAGTCGGTGAGCAGAAAGTGATGGTTGAGCCTTGGGTGGAAGGACGGGAATTGACCTGTGCGGTCGTGGATAATCAAGTCCTGCCCTTAATTGAGATTATTACCGGCAAAACGCATGATTTCTATGATTTTCATGCCAAATACCAAGCCGAGGATACCTATTATCTCTGTCCTGCGCCCTTAGATGCGGACTTAAGTGCGGAAATCGCCGCGCTGACCGCCAAGGCTTTTGCGGTGCTGGATGCCCGAGCTTGGGGGCGGGTAGATATTATGTTAGACCAAGAAAACCGTCCTTGGCTCTTGGAAATCAATTTAGCCCCCGGCATGACCTCGCATTCTTTAGTACCGCAGGCGGCGGCACAAGCGGGCATGGATTTTGACGCCTTAGTGCTGCGCGTTTTGACGCAAACCTTAGAGAGTCCTGCATGATTGCCAATCAGCGCCCCAAGCGGAGAACTTCCGTCGGTTCTTTGACGCAGGATAAGCGCAAGCGTTCTGTGCTGGGATTTTTAGCCAGTTTGCTGTTGACGCTGTTTTTGTTGCTGGTTATCGGATTATGCTCTTGGCTTTTGTACCAACGCTTAACTCAAGATGCCTTTTTGCCGCTTAAGCGCGTGGTTTTGCTGCGTCCTTTGATCTATGCCGACGGCAATCAGCTGACGGAAAAAGTGCAACATTTTGGGCGCAACGATTTATTGCAAATCGATGTGAGCTTGCTGGCGGCGGAATTGCGCAAGCAAGATTGGGTCAAATCCATTGTGGTCAGCAAAGAATGGCCGGACGCGCTGCGCATTGACGTGCAGGAGCGCGTGCCGCTGCTGCGCTGGGGCGACAGGCATTTTTTGGATAATGAGGCGGCGATTTTCGCTTTGCCGGAATCGCCTGCTTTGGCGATGCTTTTCCCGGTGCACGGACCGCAGGGCAGCGAGGCGCAGGTCTTGGATATGTATCTGCATCTGAATCCTTGGCTGAATGCGCAAGGCTTGCCGCTGCGCCGTTTACGCTTAGATGAGCGTCATGTCTGGCATCTGTATTTGGCCAACGGCATCGAAGTGATTTTAGGACGCGAAGAATTAAATAAACGACTGAAAAAATTAGTGGTAATTAAAGAAAAAATGTTAAATCGTTATGGGCAGTATATTTCTACCTTAGATTTGCGTTATGCAGACGGCTTTTCCGTGCGTTGGAAAGCGGGGGTCAGTCCTGTGAGCGAGAAAATAAAAAACGAGAAGGCTGGAAAATGAGTGCAATAGAAAATATTCAAGCCGTCATCGATATTGGCAGTTCGCGTTTGCGCGTATTGATTGCGCAAAGCAATACGGAAGGAAAATTCAGTGTCTTAGGCTGCGGCGTGGTCAATGCCGAAGCGGTGAAAGCCGGCGTAATTAAAGATATTGCCGCCGCAAAACAGACATTGCATTATGCGATTGAAGAAGCCGAACGCCAATCCGGCTATGAAATCCGCAATGTCGATGTGGCAATCGGCGGAGAATACGTCATGGGGCTGAATAGCGAAGCGCAGATTTTTGTTTCAAATCAGCAAATCGGCAATGCTCATATGCGCGAATTGGTTTTGCAGGCGCGGCATAAAGTCAGCGAGCCGAGCCAGCAAATTCTGCATATCTTGGCGCAGCAATACGTTTTAGACGGACGCTATGAAGTAGCCTACCCCGAATCCATGCCGGCGCGGCAGGTGAATGCCAGTTATCACGTTCTGCGCGCCGATCAAACCATGTGCGCCACCATCAAGCGTTGCGTGGAAGCAGCAGGGGTCGGCGTGAATGCCATCGTTTCCAGCGCTTTGGCGTCTTCTTATATGGCGACCACCGCGGAAGAGCGCGAGATGGGCGTATGTCTCTTGGATATCGGCGCCGGCACCAGCGATTTTATGATTTGGTTAAACGGCGTGCCGATTGCCAGCGGCGGACTGACCATCGGCGGCGAACAAGTCTCCAGCCATTTGGCAGGCAAATATTCCACCACGCGCCAATATGCGGAAATGCTCAAATGCCAGCAAGGCGCGATGCTGCTGCCGCTGATGAAAACGCAGTTTTTGGAATTGCCGCATACGGGGCTGCGCAGCGGACGCAAAATCGAAAGCGCGGATTTCGTTGCCGCCATCTATGAAAGCTATGCGCAATTATTCCAGCATTTTGAAGCCGCTTTGCGCCGCTTGGGCATGAGGGAAATCCCGATTCACAGCATCGTGATTACCGGCGGCGCGGCGCAACTGCCGGGGCTGACGCATTATTTAGAAGAAAAATTCGCTTTGCCGGCGCGTTTGGCGAAGCCGTATTTCATTGAAGGACTGGCCGATCACCTGCAATACGATGCAGGCATGACGGGCGTTTTGGGGATTGCCAAATTGCTATACGAGCCTTTGCCGGACCATGTTTGGGAAATTCAGCCAAAACGCGATATAATCCGCAAGTTAAAACACATTTTTGGAAGAGGTAGCCAATGGGCATAGAATTTGTCGGTCAGGAAGACAATCGTAGCGAAACAGGTTCGCCGGTGCTTATCCGCGTAGTCGGCGTGGGCGGCGGCGGTTGTAATGCGGTCAAACATATGAGCGATTTTGATTTACAAGGTGTGGAGCTGATTTGTGCAAATACGGATTTGCAAGCGTTAAGAAATAGCCCTGTTCAACAAAAATTGCAATTAGGCGTGGAAACCACGCGCGGCATGGGTGCAGGCTCGCAGCCGGAAGTCGGACGCGCCGCCGCCGAAGAAGATCGCAAGCGTATTCGTGAAGTTCTGGAAGGGGCGGATATGATTTTCATTGCTGCCGGCATGGGTGGCGGCACCGGTACCGGCGCGGCGCCGGTGATTGCGGAAGTGGCGCGCGAAATCGGCATCACCACATTGGCCATCGTCACCAAACCTTTTGATTTTGAGGGTTCAAGACGTATGCGCATCGCAGAGCAAGGCGTTGAAGCTCTAAAAGCTAATGTGGATTGCTTGGTCGTCATTCCCAATGAGCGTATTTCGGAAGTGATGAGCGATGATATGCCGATGAATGAGGCTTTCCGCGCCGTGGATGATGTACTAAAAAACGGTGTACGCAGCATTGTCGGCGTTATCCAAAAACACGGACAACTCAATATCGATTTTGCCGATATTAAAACCATCATGTCCGCACGCGGTATCGCTATTTTAGGCTCAGGCGAAGCGCAAGGACCGGATCGTGCCGCCACCGCAACGCATAAGGCGATTTCTTCGCCTTTATTGGAAAATATCGATATTTCACGCGCCACCGGCATTATGTTTAGCGTATCTGCTCGCAAAGTCACTAAAAAAGACTTCACAACCGCGGGCAAACTGATTGAATCGGCTTTGCATTATCCGGATCCCTTGGTTATTGCCGGTATGTATGATGACGAAAGCATTCCGGAAGACGTGGTACGCGTTACCTTACTAGCCACCGGAATCAGCGATGAAGAAGATGCCTTTGACAGTGGCAATCTCTTCGGCTTCGGTACGCCGAACAATGCACAAACTATCCCTGCTGCAGAAATGCCTATTAACCCTGCAGCGGAAAACACTCAAAAAGTCGGACAAAAAGGCGATGGGCATTTAAGCGGTTTGAATATCCCTTCAATCCTGCGCAGAAAGGCAAAATAATGCTGCGTCAGCGTACCATCAAGCAAGCCATTTCAGGTTCCGGCATCGGCGTGCATAGCGGCAAGCAATGCGATATCCGCCTACTGCCCGCGCCTGTCGGCACAGGTATCGTCTTTCGCCGTACGGATATCCATCCTATGGCGGAAGTGCCTGTTAATGCGCGCGATGTACGCGACACGCAATTATGCACCGCAATGGTTGTAGATGGCGTGCGCGTCGCGACCGTCGAGCATCTGATGTCCGCCCTTGCCGGCTTAGGCATCGATAACCTCTATATCGAGCTGAATTCGCCCGAAGTGCCGATTATGGACGGCAGCGCCGCTCCCTTTATTTATCTCCTGCAACAGGCGGGCATCCGCGAGCAAGACGGGGCAAAACGCTTTATCCGCATCAATGAAAGCATTGAAGTACGCGAAGGTGATAAATGGGCGCGGCTTTCGCCTTATCAAGGCTACCGCCTAGACTTTACCATTGCTTTTAACCATCCTGTCTTTCGCCATCGCAATGACCATGTGCGCTTGGATTTTTCCACGCGCGATTACATCCGCGATATTAGCCGCGCGCGTACTTTCGGCTTTTTGCGCGATATTGAATTTTTGCAAAGCCACGGCTTAGCTTTAGGCGGCAGCTTGGATAATGCGGTTGTGGTGGATGAATTTCGTATTATGAACGAGCAGGGATTGCGTTTTGACGATGAATTCGTGCGTCATAAACTGCTTGATGCCGTCGGCGATTTATACATGCTAGGCGCGCCGCTTTTGGCTTGGTATCAGGGCTATAAATCAGGGCATGATTTAAACAACAAACTCTGCCTCGCGGTACTTGAAACGCAGGGCGTTTGGGAATGGACGGGATTGGATCCCAATCAGCAACATAGCTTGGATTACGGCTACGGCAAACAGGATTTCTTAGCTTACGCTTAGTAGGCAGCATTCTTTAAGAATGAATGGCATCATCACTTGAGACGGCAAGCACAGCATTCTCATTTCTTCTGATTCATTTTATGCTCTGCGTTTAGCAGCTTAAAAAACATCATCTTCCTGATTCTTAGTATGACTTTCATTGTGATTTTCTTGATGGAAAAAGAGTTTTTTTGCCAAACTTTCGCGTTCCTCGCTGTGGAAGCGTTGCCGCCATGCGTACATAACGGTATTACGCAGATGGTTTTGTGCATCTTCGAATTGTGAAATGATGCCTAATGAGGAGGCTATCGCCGCTTCGCGCAGATGATTGCTCAATTGTGTGAGAATAGGGTTGTTTTCAACAGTGTCGGCAATATCATTAGCCATAATGACATTTTTGCCTTGATAAAGGCGTTGGATATTGATAAAAGCCAGCATTTGATACATGACGTCAGCGAGGGCGAAAAATTTTTCCTGCAAATCTTGCTGCTGCGCCTGGAGATGTTGATATTGCGCTGCTAAGGTTTGATAATGCTGTATAAGCACTTGCGCAGAAAGTGCATTCTCTTGCGGTTTTTGTTCTGCGGCAGTAATCTGCACTTCTTCAACGTCTTCATCTAAAATATTTTTGAATACTAATGGGTTAAAGTCATTATTATCCATAGTTTTCCTCAGCAGTATTTATTAAAAGATTGAAATTTTTTGTGAATAGTACGGTTAGTTTTTATCTTTGGCAAGACTTTGGGCAATGGCGGCGCTAAGCGCTTCCAAGGCCTTTTGGTAGGTCTTTGCCAGCGTATTGCCGGCGGTATTTTCCAAGGGATATTCGCGATTGAATTGATGTAGCGCCAATCTGTTGCCGTCTTTATCATGAATCTGCCATGTGGCGGCGGCTTGGAAGCGTTGATTTTCGGCATAGCCGATCATTTCGATGATGCTGATGTCGATGATGCGGTCGGGGCGGATATTTTGTGCTAACGGATAGCTGTAGAATTCTTGGCTGTTCAGTCGTTTGCTGATATGCAGAGCGAGCAGGCGCTTGATATTGTCTTCAGGATAGTCCACCCAGCGGCGGTTGGGATCGCGGTTGACACTGCCGTCGGTATTAAAGAAGAGGATATATCGGTTGGTCAAATAATCAGGGATAGTGACGTAGCGCATGGCATAAATACCTTGATCGACAATCGGGCTGATGATTTCGCTTGGATCGGGCGGTATGACCGGTAGGAGGTAGTAGGTGGTGCTTTTTTTTGCGCAAGCGCTGAGAATGAACATAGCGCTGCACAGCAGAAAGGTTTTTATAGGCATATTAATCTCCGAAAATCAGTGAATTAGGCTTGGCATCAATTTGCAGCATGACGCGATCAATGCTTTTGGCGGTTTTTTCCAAGGCTTGCATGGTTTGGTTGAGGTTGAAGTAGAGATTGGAGCTTGGACTGATGCCGTAAAGAGTTTGTTCTAATTGTTTGCTCACACTGGCAATTTGGCTGTTGAGTCCGCGCAGCAGGGTATTGGCGCTTTGACTGGTGCTTTGCACGGAGGCAAGGGTTTGCTCGAATTGGGCGAGGGTGCTGTTAATCGAGCCGGCAAGTTCTTGTACTTCTTTTTGCGAGACGGCGTCATGGATTGCGCCCATTGTACTGTTTGCTTTGGCAAAAAGGCTGTCAAAGGGCAGTTTTTTAACGCGTTCGACAATGATGCCGATGTCTTCGGTAATTTTATTTAGACCGGTGTTTTTGGTCGGCATGATGCTGTAGGCGCTATAGCTGTCTTTGGTCAGTTTGCCTTCCGGCTCTTTGTGATACATGCTCAGACGGACAAATTTTGTCCCGGTGATGAGGTTGGCGGATTCCAGACTGGCTTTAAGTCCTTTGCTGACAAGGTTATCAAAAATGGCGGCATCTGCTTCCAGATTCTCAAATGCCTCTTCGCCATTAACGCGGGTGATGCGCTCCGGCTCGACTTCAATTAATACGGGCATCACGGCTTGTTCTTTTTTCTCGTCGTAAATAAGACGGATGTCGATGACTTGACCGATTTCAATGCCGTCGAATTCTACGTGTGCGCCGGCTTTCAGTCCGCGCAGGCTGTCGCTGAAATATAAGACGTAGTATTGTTTTTGATAGTTAATCGATTGGTAGATGTCTTTTTCATTTTCATAGAGCGTGAATAGGGTGTCTTCATCCAGATGTCTTTCTTCCTGATTAAGGCTCATCGGGGTGGAGAAGGTGATGCCGCCTAAGGCAAGAGTTTCAAGGGATTCCATTGAGATTTCCGCGCCATTAGGTCCGATGGCAAAGTTTACGCCGCTAATGTTCCAAAATTTGGTATTGCTGTTGATGAGTTGGTCATAGGGGCGGTTGATAAAGGCTTCAACATAGATGCGGTCGAATTCATCATTGAATTGGACGGTCTCGATTTGTCCGACTTTGATGCCGCGATAGTAAACCGGAGAGCCGCTATACAGACCTTTGGCGGTGTTGGTTACCATGCGCACGCGAATGCCGATATCGCCGGCATCAATTAACGGCGCTTTGTCTAAACCGACAAAACGGCGCGCTTTTTCTTCTGAAATGCCGGGTTCTATGGCGATAAAACTGCCGGAGACGATGGTATCCAAGCCGGTGATGCCGCTGAGGCTGATTTGCGGACGCACGACCCAAAATTTGGCATCTCGGCGCAGTAAGGAGGTGGCATTATGCGTCATTTGCGCGCTGACGATCACTTTTTTCAAATCTTCGGTAAAGGCAATACTGCTGACGGTGCCGATTTCCACGGCGCGATAGCGAATTTTGGTACGGTTGGCTTCAATGCCTGCCGCGTTTTCTAGCTCGATTTGGATGCTTGGTCCGAGTCGGTTATAGCGTGCATAGGCAAGATATAAGCCTGCTGCCAAAGCAAAGACCGGTAGCAGCCATAAGAAGGAAAAGCGGTTTTGTTTACGTTCTGGTTCTTGCATGATGTCGGTAATTATCCCAAAGAAGTCTGATATCGAAGGTTTCGGTTGCTATCATTGTGAAAACAACGACGCCCGTAAAAGCAAAAATACCTATACCCGGATTGATTTGCGCTAAGCGTCCGTGAATAAGTGCGCCGAGCAGGGCGACGACAAAGACGTCAATCATCGACCAACGCCCGATGAAATGAATGAATTTGTAGAGTTTGGTTTGGAGTTTGGGCGGCCGTTGCGGATGTTGGTGTAAGAGCAAATAAATCAGCACCGCGATTTTGAAAAAAGGGGTGAAAATGCTGGCGGTAAAAATAATGATGGCAATGCCGTAGGAGCCGTGATGCCATAGCAGCACAATGCTGCTGAAAATGGTATCCGCCTGACTGGGGCGGCTGAGATAGCTGGTATAGGTAATAGGCAGTAAATTGGCAGGAAAAAAGAGAAAAATCGAGGTCAGCAAATAGGCCCAAGTACGACGGATACTGTCGGGTTTGCGGCTGTGCAGATGCGCATTGCAATGTCGGCAGCGCTGCGCCTGCATTGATACGACCGAGCCGCAGGCAAGACAGTTGATTTTTTGCGCATCGCGTGCGGTAGTAGGGCTAATTATCATGTTCTTCATAAGCTTGGAAGATGGCGTCATTCACGTCAAAGCGGCTTTCAATTAAGATTGAGCAGAATATCAGGGCGGCAAATGCCCAAAAACCGCTTTCGAATTTCACGCTTGCCATGGTCATGATTTTAACAAGCGTCACCACCACGCCTAAAAGATATACCTCCAACATATTCCAAGGGGAAATATGATGCAGCCAATGCAGGAAACGCCGCGTTAAGCGGTGCATAAATTGAAAACGAAAACTGATAATCACCCATAAAATGGCGCTTAAATAATAAAGCGGCAAGACCATGATAAAGAGCATGACCATCACGCCAAGCATGGGTAGGGCATTATCAAATAAGGATCTGACGCTGGAAAAAACCGATATGGTGGTGATTTCTCCGCGCATACTGAGTGTAATAAAAGGGAAGCTGTTAGCAATAATAAATAAAATCAGCGCGGTGAGTGTAAAAATAAAAGCTTGACGGAAGTCCGCGCGTCCGTCGATTAATCTGGTACCGCAAGCAGTGCAAAGAAGTTTTTCTTGAGCCCTAAGATCTTTCGGACGTTGGTAAAGCGCATCGCAGGCAGGACAGGCAATAAGTTCGCTATACGGTTTTAATGAATGGTGTGTCATCAGCAATAAAAATCCAGACACCGCAAGGGTGTCTGGATAGCGTATTTTATATTAATCGTTGCCAGCAATGCCGAGCAAATTCAGCAGGCTGACAAAGATATTGAAGAGGTTGATAAAGAGATTTAAGGTGGCAAGGATGTAGTTGTCTTCTTCTCCGCGCATAATGCGACTGGTGTCGAATAAGACATAGCCTGAGAAAATCATCAAGCAAGCGCCTGAAATAACAGCGCTTAATGCCGTCATGTTAAATAATAAAGCGCCGATTGAAGCCAATAAGACAACAATCATACCAACGAATAAGAAACCGCCTAAGAAGTTGAAATTCTTACCGGTTTTCAATACATAAGCCGATAAGGCAAAGAAAATGACCGCTGAGCCGACTAGGGCTTTAACAACGACATTGCCTAAACCGTAAGCAACGTAGAAGTTGAGAATATTAGATAAGGAAACGCCCAAAAAGCCTGTGAAGGCGAAGAGCAGGATGATGCCTAAGCCGTTATTGCGGTTTGCGCTGATGCCGAAGGTCAGACCGAAGAAGCCGACAAGATAAATAAACCAAGGAATGCGTCCGATGCCCATTTTCATGCCGACAAAGGCGCAGAAGGCGCTAAAAAGTACGTTTGCCGCCAATAAAATATAAGTTTGGCGCAAGACTTTGTTGCGCGCTAAGAGCGAGCCTTCCGAGGCATAATCAATCGTGGTTTGAGTATTGTTAAATTGCATAGATGTTCTCCTGTCATGTAAAGCAAAGAAAGCGCAAGGATTGTAGCCGAGCATTGCTTTGCTGTAAAGCTGCTAAGGTTGACCTTCTTAATTTGTAATCTTTTAGCTTAGAAATTAGTTCTTAATCAGGCTTAAGACGGGAATATCGGGCAGTTTTTGCCGTCCGGCGAGGGCTTCGATTTCAAGCAAAAATGCGGCGCCGACGACTTCGGCTTGCAAGGATTGCAAAAGTTGGATGCAGGCACTCATCGTGCCGCCGGTCGCCAACACGTCGTCCACCATTAAAATACGCATGCCGGCTTTGACGTCGTCGCGATGTACTTCCAAAATGTCTTGTCCGTATTCCAAATCATAGACGGCTTGCGCGACAGGACGCGGCAATTTGCCGGGTTTGCGCAAAGGAATAAAGCCGATGCCCAGACGTTGCGCCAAAGCGGAAGCAAAGATGAATCCGCGCGCTTCGGGGCAAGCCAAGACGTCCGGACGGATGCCGTCTTGCAAACAGAATTGCGCCATTTCTTCAATGGCGGCGGAAAATCCCTGTCCGTCCGCCAATAAAGGCGTGATGTCTTTGAATTGAATGCCTGCTTTCGGATAGTCGGGAATGGTGATGACCAAGTCTTGCCAGCTCATGATTGCGCTCCGTAAAAAAAGTGTAGTGTAGCAAATTTGGTGCGCTTCGTAGCTTGAAAAAAATCTCTCGGGTCGCCACAATGCCGACTGTTTTTTAAGATTTAAATTATGTTACGTCCGCAAATTTTTCAACGCAAAGAGTCTTTATTGCCACTTTATGAGCAGAACTATATGTTATTCCGCTTGATTTTGCCGAATATGCCGAATGAGAAGGGCTGGTTTGCTTTGGAAGCGCAGGGACGCCCGCCTGTTTATGTGCATCGATTAAGCGCTCAGCCCTATACCAGCGAATGGCTATTGGGGCATTTTTTTCCTCAACGCCAACGCCGTTTTTCGCCGGATTATACGATTCGCGTCTATCACGATGCACGTTTGGTAGAGGCTTTGCCGCCGATGCAAAAGCCGGTGGGCGAGGTCAGGGCGTATAAATTGGCATTGAACCGTGCTTTGGGAGAATGGCTGGATTATTGCCACCGTCATCGTTACCGCTTGAATGCGGCTGCGGCGACGGCAGATTTACCGCTCTTGGAGGATTTGAAATGAGCGCTTGTTCGCAAGATGCGTCGTGGCGTCTGTGTCTGTTATTGCTGCTATGTGCCGGTTTGCTCTGTTTCGGGGCGGGGATTATGTTGCCGATGATGACGGTTAAAAAGCTGGTGCTGATGCGCAATACTTTTACGGTCTTGGGCGGAATCGGCGAATTATTGGCGGATAAGACTTTCGGCTTGGGCTTGCTCTTATTGTTTTTCAGCGTATTTTTCCCTTTAACGAAATTTTTGCTGATGATGGCTTATGTCTGGCGCTATCCGCAATCGCGCGGTTTATTGGTTCATTGGCATCATTGGCTGACCAAGGCGGCAAAATTTTCGATGCTAGATGTGTTTGTGGTCGCGCAATTGCTGATGATTGTGAAATTGGGCTGGATTGTAGAAGTGGAAATTCACAGCGGCATTTATTGGTTTACCGCGGCGGTCATGATTTCATTGGCGGCGGGTATGCTGATTGACCAGAATATTGCCAAGAGAAGCGGCCATGCTGATTGATAGCCATATCCATTTTGATTTTTTCGATGACGAGGAGCGCGCGGCGCAGTGGGCGCGAGCGCAGGAGGCAGGGGTGTCGCAATTAATGATTCCGGCGGTGGCGCGCGCGCATTGGGAGAGAATCGCGGCAATTTGCGCGGCACAGGGCTTTTTGCCGGTCTATGGTTTGCATCCCTTGTATGTGGCGGAACATCGTCCGGAAGATATTACCGCTTTGGCGGAGTTTATCCGTCTTCATCCTTGCTACGGCATCGGCGAATGCGGTTTGGATTATTATGTGCCGCTGGATAAAAAGCAGCAAGATTATTATTTTGAAGCGCAAATCGAGATAGCCCTCGCCCATGATTTGCCTCTAATTGTGCATGCGCGCAAATCTTTAGAGGCGGTTTTGCAGACCCTGAAACGCTATCCGAAAGTACGCTTTGTGGTGCATAGTTTTACCGGCTCGGATCAGCAATTGGCGCAATTATTGGATTTGGGCGGCTATATCGGTATCGGCGGCACGGCGACTTATCCGCGCGCCCAGCGTTTGCGCCGCCAATTGGCAGTAGTACCCGCAGAGCGCTATTTATTGGAAACCGATGCGCCGGATCAGCCTTTATTCAGCTATCAAGGACAATATAATGAGCCGATGCGCGTGGCGGAGGTGGCGGCGGTATTGGCGCAATTACGCGGCGAATCGCCGGCACAAATCGCTGCGGACAGCAGTCGCAATTTTCAACGATTATTTTTACAGGAGTAACTATGCCGTATTTTCAAGCGAGAACCGATATTTTAATCGGCGAAGCGGCACGGCGCTTTTTAAGCGAAAAAACGATGATGGTCGCGGGTTTGGGCGGAGTCGGCGGTCAGGCGGCGGAAGCCTTGACGCGCGCCGGCATCGGACATTTGATTTTATTGGATCATGACAAAGTCTCGCCCTCGAATATCAACCGCCAACTGCTTGCCCTGCATAGCAATATCGGGCAATTGAAAACGCAAGCGGCGGCAGCGCGTTTAAAAGACATCAATCCCGAAATCCGCCTGACCTTATTGGAGCAATTTTTGCAACCTGACGGCGCAGAAGCGCTGTTTGCAGAATATCGCCCCGATTATTTGCTCGACTGCATCGACTCCATCGCCTGCAAGGCGGCAATGGTCAAAGCTGCGCAGACGCAGAAAATTCCCGTGATTTCCGCTATGGGCGCGGGCAATTGTCTGGATGTTAGCAAAGTCGGCATCGCCAAATTGGAGAAAACCGCGGCTTGTCCTTTGGCACGGGAAATGCGTCGCCATATAAAAGCCTTGCGCGGTAGTTTGCGCTATCCGGTGGTGTATTCTACTGAAGAACGCCGCCAGCCTTTACCACATGCGCCGGTCGGCGGCGATAATTCCGGACGCGCACGCGCGGTAAACGGTACGATTTCCTATCTGCCGGGCTTGTTCGGCATGATGATGAGCGGATATGCAATCAATGACTTGCTGCAAAAAAGCGGCTTGCTTAGCGATAAATGAGAAAATGCTAAGCTCGGTCTAGCAATTGCCGACCGATTTAGCGTAAACTAGATTAAATTTACAAAAAAAGAGAGGCAGTGATGAACACAAATCCTAATAAAACAGACATTTTGAAGGTCAATGGCAAGGAATATACTTATTATCCGCTTGCCAGCGTAACCTCATCCGAACATTTGGCAAAATTACCGTTTTCGATCAAAATCTTGCTTGAAAATCTGCTGCGTACCACAGACGAAGAAAGCGTAACCACAGATGACGTGATGGCATTAGCCACATGGACGCCGAGCAGCCTTAGTGAAAAAGAAATTTCTTTCAGCCCCAGCCGCGTGATTTTACAGGACTTTACCGGCGTACCTTGCGTGGTCGATTTGGCGGCGATGCGCGATGCGATGGTCAATTTGGGCGGCGACCCTAATAAAATTAATCCACAAGTGCCGGTGGATTTGGTTATCGACCATTCCGTGATGGTGGATTATTTCGGTAGCGACGAAGCCTTGGAAAAAAACGCCGAATTGGAATTCGAGCGCAACCACGAGCGCTATCAATTCCTGCGTTGGGGGCAAAAAGCCTTTAACCGTTTCCGCGTCGTGCCGCCGGATACCGGCATCGTGCACCAAGTGAATTTGGAATATTTGGCGGAAGTCGTCTTCCAAAATAATGACAGCGGCACAACGTTGGTCTATCCCGACAGTTTGGTCGGCACCGATTCCCACACCACCATGATTAACGGCTTGGGCGTGCTCGGTTGGGGCGTGGGCGGTATTGAAGCCGAAGCTGCCATGCTCGGACAACCGATTACCATGCTGGTGCCTGATGTCGTAGGCTTTGAATTAACCGGCAAATTAAAATCTGGCGTAACCGCCACCGATTTGGTCTTAACCGTCACCCAAATGCTGCGCAAATTAGGCGTAGTGGGCAAATTTGTGGAATTCTTCGGCGACGGCTTGGCGGATTTGCCATTGGCGGATCGCGCCACCATCGCCAATATGGCACCTGAATACGGTGCAACCTGCGGTATCTTCCCGATTGACGACGAAACCTTGAACTATATGCGTCTCTCCGGTCGCAGCGAAGAATTGATTAACTTAACGCGCGAATACGCCAAAGCACAAGGCATGTGGCGCAATACCGGCGATCGTCCTAGCTATACCGAAACCCTGACCTTAGACATGAGCACCGTCGTACCCTCGGTTGCAGGCCCGAAACGTCCGCAAGACCGTTTGGATTTAAATCTGCTCAGCCAAAAAGCGCATGAATTTGTGCCGCAGGAACGCAAAAGCGCGCAAGTAACCTTAGACGGCGAAACCTTCATTTTGCAAGACGGCGACGTAGTCATCAATGCCATTACCAGCTGCACCAATACTTCCAACCCTTCGGTACTGCTCGCCGCCGGATTGGTTGCGAAAAAAGCGGTAGAAAAAGGGCTGAAACGCAAACCTTGGTGTAAAACCTCCTTAGCCCCCGGCTCGCAAGTCGTTACCGATTATCTTGCTAAATCAGGACTGTTGCCTTATTTAGAGCAAGTCGGCTTCCATGTAGTCGGCTACGGCTGTACTACCTGCATCGGCAACTCGGGACCTTTGCCTGATCCTGTCGGCGACGCCATTGACGCCCATGATTTAACAGTCGCCTCAGTGCTGTCGGGTAACCGTAATTTTGAAGGACGCGTCCATGCCAAAGTCAAAATGAACTTCTTGGCATCGCCGCCTTTAGTCGTGGCATATTCCCTGCTCGGCACGGTATTGAAAGACATTACCACCGAAGCCATCGGACAAAATGACAAAGGCGAAGACGTATATTTGAAAGACATCTGGCCGAGCCCCGAAGAAGTGCAGGCGCAATTATCCGCCATTCAGCGCGAGATGTATGTCAGCGGCTATGACGATGTGTTCAAAGGTTCGGAAATGTGGCAAAACATCGAAGTCAGCGAATCGCAAATCTATGATTGGGACGACAGCTCGACTTATATTAAAAACCCGCCGTATTTCCAAGGCATGAGCAAAGAAGCTCCCGAAAGCTTGCCGCAAATCAAAGGTGCGCGCGTCTTGGCGCGTTTGGGCGACTCGATTACGACCGACCACATTTCGCCGGCAGGTTCTTTCAAAGCGGAAACGCCGGCAGGTCAATATCTAGTCGCACGCGGCGTTGAGCCGAAAGACTTCAACTCCTACGGTTCGCGTCGCGGCAATGATGATGTCATGGTGCGCGGTACTTTCGCCAATATCCGCCTGCGCAATGAAATCGCCCCCGGCACGGAAGGCGGCTTTACCACCAATTATCTCAGCGGCGAAGTAGAAACCATCTATGAGGCTTCAGTGGCTTATCAAGCCGCCGGCGTGCCGCTGATTGTGATTGCCGGTCAGGAATACGGCACAGGTTCTTCACGCGACTGGGCGGCAAAAGGCACAATTTTGCTGGGCGTAAAAGCCGTGATTACCGAGAGCTTCGAACGTATTCACCGCTCTAATCTGGTCGGCATGGGCGTACTGCCTTTGCAATTCAAAGACGGTGAGAATCGCGACAGCCTTGGTTTGAACGGCAATGAAGTTTTTGATTTCGATACCTTAAACAAAGGCGCGAAAGTCTTAGGCGTTACCGCCACTTCCCCAGACGGCAGCGTGAAAAAATTCGAAGTGCGCGTGCGCATCGATACGCCGAAAGAATGGGCGTATTACCAACACGGCGGCATTTTGCAATATGTGCTGCGTCAATTGGATAAAAGCGCTTAATAGCTATTACACAAACAAAATGCCGCTTGCGCGGCATTTTTAATGCCGGTAAATAAAACGCCTGCAGTAATCTGCAGGCGCTTGCTGTAGCGGATTTATCGGAATCAGATGAAGATGCCGCCTACTAAGAAACCGAAAGCGACGCTGAGTGCAATTGCTATCGTTCCCGGCAAAATGAAGGGATGGTCGAAAACGTATTTGCCGATGCGCGTCGAGCCGGTATCGTCCATTTCCACCGCTGCCAATAAGGTCGGATAGGTCGGCAGAATAAAGAGCGCGCTCACTGCGGCAAAGGAAGCCACCACAGATAAAGGACTCACGCCAAGAGCGATTGCCGCCGGCAATAAGGCTTTAGCGGTTGCTGCCTGCGAATAGAGTAACATACTGGCAAAGAATAAGACGACTGCTAAGAGCCAAGGATAATGTTGCAGTAAATTACCTGAAAATTCTTTGATGCTGTCGATATGACCGGTGACAAAAGTGTCGCCCAGCCAAGCAACACCAAGCACACAGATGCAAGCGCTCATGCCGCTTTTAAAAGTCGAGCTGTTCAGTACTTCCGAAGTGTTGATTTTAGCAAACAAGGCAATTAAAGCCGCCGCTAAGAGCATGAATGACATAATCGCTTCGTTTCTGCCCAAAGTCGGATTTTCAATGAGTTTGACGGTGTCGCTGATAGCAGTGGCATAGCACACGACAATCACGATGGTCGCCACAAAGATAGCCACTGAGAGTTTGGCATAGGGTTTAAGCTCAATTTGGCTGATGCCGCGCAATTGGGTTAAGCCTTTGGCTAAACGATCTTGATAAACGGGATCGTCTTTTAAGTCTTTGCCCATGAAGTTGCAGAAGAAAGCGGTAATCATGCAAGCGGTAAAGGTTGTCGGAATGCAGATGGCGAGCAGAGTCAAGTAACCGATGCCGAGCGGCTCAAGCATACCGCTCACCGCAACTACCGCCGCAGAAATAGGAGAGGCGGTAATTGCAATTTGCGAAGCCACAACCGCGATAGACAGCGGACGCGAAGGACGGATGCCCTGTTCTTTCGCTACTTCGGTAATCACCGGCAGAACGGCAAAGGCGGTGTGTCCCGTACCGGCCAAAATGGTGAGAAAATAAGTCACGGTGGGGGCGAGATAGGTGATGTGTTTAGGATGCTTGCGCAAGATTTTCTCGGCTATCGAGACCAAATAATCTAAACCACCCGAGACTTGCATGGCGGCAATGGCGGCAATGACCGACATGATGATTAAAATAACGTCAATAGGAATCTTGCCGGGATTCATGCCAAGCAATAAACATAAAACGACGACTCCAGCGCCGCCGGCATAGCCTACACCGATCGAACCAAGTCGCGCGCCGAAATAAATCGCGCCTAAAACAACGGCGAGTTGTAATATCCAAATATATTCCATAACAAAGTCCTCATGATAAGCAATAAAAACCAAGCGCTATAGTCGGAGAAGTGAAAAAGTAGTACAAGGCGGCGAGCCACAGACAGTACAAGAGCGTACGACAAGGCGAGCCAACGCCGTAATACTTTTTCAATTCTTTGACTATATAAGCGCTTGGCATTTGTTTTTAGGCTTTACGCGGGTAGACCATATTTTCAGGTGCGATAATCTCGTCTAATTTATCTTTATCGAGCAAACCTTCTGACAAAACGATGTCGTAAACGCTGCCGCCTGTCTGCTGCGCGACACGTGCCACATGGCTAGAAGCCTCATAGCCGATATGCGGATTCAAAGCGGTTACCAGTCCGATATTCGACAAGACTTGTTCGCGGCAATGTTCTTCATTCATTTCGATGTCATCGATGCATTTTTGTGCGAAAGTTTCGCAAATATGCGCCAACATATTGATACCGGTGAATAAATTAAAGGCAATGACAGGTTCGAAAACATTGAGCTGCAATTGTCCCGCCTCGGAAGCCAAGGCGACGGAATGGTCGATGCCCATGACATGGAAGCAGGCTTGATTGACTACCTCAGGAATCACGGGATTGACTTTGCCCGGCATGATGGAACTGCCCGGCTGCATTTCTGGCAGACGGTATTGCGCCAATCCTGCACGCGGACCGGAAGATTGCAGGCGCAAATCATTGGCGATTTTCGATAAACGCGTCGCCAATAAACGCAAATTGCCGGATAGGGCGACATATACACTGGTGTCTTGCGTGGCTTGGACCAAATCCGCAGCGGTGTGATAAGGCTTGCCGGTCAGATTGGCAAGTGCCGCCGCGCAAGCTTCCGCATAGCCCGCCGGTGCATTTAAGCCGGTGCCGATGGCGGTGGCGCCCATATTGATTTCATAGAGTTGCTCGCGGGTTTGCTCAATGCGCGCCATTTCTTTTTCAATCATGGTCGCAAAGGATTGAAATTCCTGTCCTGCCGTCATGGGCACCGCATCTTGCAAATGGGTGCGCCCCATTTTTAATTTGTCGCCAAAGGCTTTGCTTTTATTGAGGAAGCTGTCGTGCAAGATTTGCATTTTGCCTAAAAGACGGACGCAGTAATCGTCAAGGGCGAGATGCAGGGCGGTAGGGTAGGCGTCATTGGTAGATTGCGAGAGATTGACGTGGTTATTCGGGTGGACGAATTGATATTGTCCTTTTTCATGCCCCAGTAATTCCAAAGCGCGGTTGGCAATGACTTCATTGGCATTCATATTGGTAGAAGTGCCGGCGCCGCCTTGGAACATATCCACGATGAATTGCTCATGCAATTGATTTTCCAATAATTCATCGCAGGCAGAGCAAATGGCGTCTTTAATCTCTGCCGCCAATACGCCGACTTCATGGTTGGCAATCGCCGCCGCTTTTTTCACATTGGCAAAAGCGCGGATGAAGGTGGAAAATTGATGCAGACGCACATTGGTTACATTGAAGTTTTCAAAGGCACGCAGGGTTTGAATGCCGTAATAGGCATCGGCGGGAATGTCTCGATAACCGAGTAAATCATGTTCTTGACGAGTGCTCATTCAGTGCTCCTTTTCTCTGTTAATCACTGACGGTATTATAAAGTTTTTAGTAAAAGATATAAAGGCTTTTGAGGTTTTTATTGTTTATTACTTTATTTTTCGTTGAAATTTTGTTGATTGATTTTGACTTGCTGGCTGTTACCTATTTTTCCGTCATGAAAAAAACATGGTTTTCTTTGTATAATGCGCTGCTTGGCGGGGGAAAAATGAATACGGAAAAATTACTGAAAAAATTAGGGATTTTGGCGGACGCTGCCAAATACGACGTCTCTTGCTCTTCCAGCGGCGGCAAAAGGCAGAACGGCGGCGCCGGCATGGGCAATTCCGCCACCTCGGGCATTTGCCACAGCTTCACGCCGGACGGACGCTGCATTTCCCTCTTGAAAATCCTGCTGACGAACCATTGCATTTACGATTGTGCTTACTGCGTATCAAGACGCAGCAATGATATTGCGCGGGCGGCGTTTACGGTGCAGGAAGTTGTGGATTTAACGTTGAATTTTTACCGCCGCAATTATATTGAAGGACTGTTTTTGAGTTCCGGCATTTTCAAAAATCCCGATTACACCATGGAACGCTTGGTGCTGATTGCCAAAAAACTGCGCTTGGAGCATCAATTTCACGGCTATATTCATTTGAAGACCATTCCCAAAGCCTCGCCAGAATTGCTTGACGAAGCGGGTTTGTATGCCGACCGTCTCAGCATCAATATGGAGATTCCGACCATTTCGGGCTTGAAATTATTAGCGCCCGAGAAGAATCATCAGGATATGACTCAGCCGATGCGCCATATCAATAACAGTATTATCGCGTATCAAGACAGCCGCCGCCGTTTGCGCAGCACACCCAAATTCGCCCCCGCAGGACAAAGCACGCAGTTCATTATCGGTGCGACGGGGGAAACGGATAAGCAGGTCATTCAGGCGGCGGATCATTTTTACCGCGCATACGGCTTGAAGCGGGTTTATTATTCGGGCTATGTGCCGGTCTTGGCGGATAAGCGCCTGCCAGAGGTGTCGGCGCAAGTGCCGCTGCGGCGGGAAAACCGCCTTTATCAGGCGGATTGGCTGATGCGTTTTTACGGTTTTGCCGCGCAGGAGCTGGTCGATAACAGTCAGCCTTTTTTGGATTTGGATATTGATCCCAAATTGGCTTGGGCTTTGCGTCATCGCCATGTGTTTCCGATTCGCCTGCAAACGGCAGCTTTAGAAATGATTCTGCGCGTGCCGGGAATCGGTTTGAAATCGGCGCGGAAAATCATTCAGGCAAGGCGCTATCGGCGTATTACGTTGGAGATATTGAAGCAGATGGGCGTGGCGACGAATCGCGCCCGCTATTTCATCGATTTGGCGGAAACACTTACCAGCACCGCCGAATTGGATAATCCGCACCTGCGCGAGCTGTTGCTTGCCGACAGCCGCAGCAAATGGCAGCGCGACAGCAGCGGCAGCATGCAGCAAATGGCTTTGTTTGATGGCGTATCAACTGATTTATGACGGCAGCTTTGAGGGCTTATTAAGCGCGGTTTTCCATGTCTATGCGGCGAAACTGCCGCCGGAGGCGGTCGGCATTAGCGCGCAGACGCAGGCGCAAAGCGGGGATTTATTCGCCCAATCGATATGGATTGCCAGCAATGCCGAGCAGGCGGAGCGGGTTTTCAAACGCCTGCAACAGCAATTGCACAGAGGCGCGGACAGGCAATTGCTTTACGGTTTTCTGTATGCGCACCCTACGATGGCGGATACCTTTCTGCGCCTTGTGCGTCAGGCATTGGCGCATCCGCAGCGCGGCTTTTTTGCCGATAAGGGCAATCCCGATGTGCTGCAATGGGGAAAATGGGCGCAGGCGGTGAGCAAGGAAAAGCACCGCATGGAAGCCTTTGTACGTTTTGAAGCGCATGATAATGAGATCTTTTTTGCCGGCATTGCGCCGGATTACGATATTTTGGCGCTGATTGCGCCGCATTTTCGCCGCCGCTATCCGCAGATGCGCTGGGCGATATACGATCGCCGCCGCGCCTACGGCATTTATCATGAAGACGGACGGCTCATGCTGCTGGATACGCTGCTGGAGCAGGCAAGAAAAACGCAGCTGAGCGAGGCGGAAGCGCATTATCAAGCGCTGTGGCGGCAGTATTTTAAGAGCACAACGATTGATAACCGGCGCAATACGGCGCTGCAAGCCAGACAGATGCCGCGCCGCTATTGGCGCTATCTGACGGAATTGCAGCCTTAGCGACGGTTTAATGCTGATTGTGCAAAATTTGGCTGAGGAATTCTTGGGCGCGCGGATGTTTGGGTGCTTGGAAAAATTGCTCGGGACTGTCGATTTCGATGATTTGCCCTTTGTCCATAAAGACGACGCGGTCGGCGACTTGGCGGGCAAAGCCCATTTCATGGGTCACGCAGAGCATGGTGATATTGCTTTCTTCTGCCAATTCTATCATCACGTCCAGCACTTCTTTAATCATTTCGGGGTCGAGGGCGGAGGTGGGTTCGTCAAATAAAATGACTTCGCAGTCCATGCACAGGGTGCGGGCGATGGCGACGCGTTGCTGCTGCCCGCCGGAGAGTTGTCCGGGAAATTTTTCCGCCTGCTCGGCAATGCCGACGCGTTCGAGGAATTGCCGCGCTTTGTTTTCCGCCGCCTGTTTGGGCAGGCGGTTGACCCAAATCGGCCCGAGCGTGAGATTGTCCAAGATGCTGAGATGCGGAAAGAGGTTGAATTGCTGAAAGACCATGCCGACTTTGCGCCGCAGATTGCGGGTTTGCTGCAAGCTGCCGTCCAACAGTTCGCCGTCTAGGTAGATATACCCTTCTTGGTAGTCTTCCAAGCGGTTGATGCAGCGGATGAGGGAGGATTTGCCCGAGCCGGAAGGCCCGCAGATGACAAGGCGTTCGCCGCGTGCGACTTCAAGAGTAATCTCTTTGAGGGCATGGAATTTGCCGTACCATTTATTGAGCGCCTGTATTGAAATCATGGGATTCATATTAGTGTCCTTGATGATAATGTTTTTCCACGCGGTAGCTGAAGCGCGTCATGCCGTAGCAGATAATGAAATAGACGAGGGCGGTAAAGGCATAGCCTTCCATGCCCAGCCCCAGCCATTCGGGGGATTGGCTGGCGGAATGCACGATGCCTAGGAAGTCGTATAAGCCGATGATAGAGACGAGGGTGGTTTCTTTGAACAGTCCCACATAGGTATTGGTAATGGCGGGAATGACGAGGCGCAGGGCTTGCGGCAGAATAATCAGGCGCATTTTCTGCCAGTAACTAAGCGCGATGCTGTCGGCGGCTTCGTATTGTCCTTTAGATAGTCCCTGCAAGCCGCCGCGTACGACTTCCGCCATATAGGCGGAGGCGAATAATGCCACGCCGATAAGGGCGCGGATGAGGTTATCTATCGTCATGCCGGTCGGGAAAAACAGCGGCAGCATGATGGATGACATGAAAAGTATCAGAATCAGCGGCACACCGCGCCATAATTCGATAAAGCCGATGCAGAGCCAGCGAATCAGGGGCATGTCGGAGCTGCGCCCCAGAGCCAGCAAGATGCCCAGCGGCAGAGAAAAGAGAATGCCCGCCGAGCTGATGACAAGGCTTAACATCATGCCGCCCCATTTGTTGGTCGGCACGGATTCCAAACCGAAGCTGCCGCCGCGCAGCAGTATCCAGCAGATAATCGGCATCAGGAGCATATTGGCAAGCACCGCCCAATGGCGGACGTGCTTTTTGGAGAAGATGACCGAGAGCAGAAACAGCGGCACAATCAAAAAGAATACCAAGCTTACGCGCCAGCGTTCTTCATCGGGATAGAAGCCGTAGAAAAATTGCCCCAAGCGTGCGCCGATAAAAGGCCAGCAAGCGCCTTCATGAAGAGCGCAGGCGGCTTTGTCGCTGCCCTGCCAAGTGGCGTCGATAATCAGCCATTTGACAAGCGGCGGCAGTATCCATGCAAGAAACAGCAGGCTGAACAGGGTCAGCAGACTGTTGCCCCAACTGGAGAAGAGACGTTGTTTGAGCCAAGCAGTCAAGCCGGTGCTGCCGGCAGGCGCGGGACGTTCGGGGAGATAGTCGTACATCTGCGGGGTCATTAGCGTTCCTTAATCGCGCTGCGGCGGTTGTAGAGGTTCATGGCAAGCGAAATCAGCAGGCTGATGCTTAGGTAGATCGCCATGGTGATGGCGATGATTTCAATCGCGCGTCCTGTTTGGTTGAGCGCCGTGCCGGTAAATACTGAGACCAAATCGGGGTAGGCAATGGCGGCGGCAAGCGAGGAGTTTTTTACGACGTTTAAATATTGATTGCTCAGCGGCGGAATGATAACGCGCAATGCCTGCGGTAGAATGACGAGCCGCATGATGCGGCTTGGCGGCAAGCCTAATGAGACGGCGGCTTCGCTTTGTCCTTTGGCTACCGATTGAATGCCGGCGCGGACGTATTCGGCGATGTAGGCGGCGCTGTATAGAGTCAGGGCGAGCCAGAGGGCGGCGAATTCGGGCAGGACGGTAATGCCGCCGCGGTAGTTAAAGCCGCTTAAAACGGGCAGTTCGTAGTCGTCGGCGCCGATATTGGCGAAATAGTAAATAAGCGGGGCGGCGATTATCAGCAGGGGATAGAGCCAAGCAAGGGAAAGAATGTTGCCGCTTTTTTGCTGGCGGCGACGGTTCCAATAATGCAGGGCGAAGCTGAGTATTAAAGCGGCAAGGGCGATCAGCAATGTTTGTTGCAAAAGCGGCTGCCAATGCGGGGCGGCAAGGCTGAGTCCGCGGTTGCTCAATACGGCTAGGCAGCTTTGGTTTTCGTCGCAGCCGAGGGTCAGGGTACTGGCGCGCGGCATGGGCAGAACGGACAGTACCGCGAAATACCAAAAGAAGATTTGCAATAGCAGGGGGATGTTGCGGAAAACGTCGATATAAATACCGGTCAGGGCGGAAACCAGCCAGTTTTTAGACAGGCGCAGGGTGCCGCAGATTATGCCGAGTAGGGTGGCGGCGCTGCCGGCAAGAGCGGAGAGCAGCAAGGTGTTGAGCAGTCCGACGAGGAGAACGCGGGCGATGGAGTCGTCATGCGTGTAGGGAATGAGGCTTTGGTCGATGTCAAAACCGGCGCGGCTGCCGAGAAAAGCGAAATCCACGCTTTGCCCGATTTGTTGCAGATTATTGCGGGCGTTGTGGGCGAAAAAGGCAAGGCAGGCAATAACAAGCAGAAAGGCGATGAGTTGAAAACACAGGCGGCGGGTATTGGGTCGCGATAAAAAAGTCATAAATAGGCAGTCTCAAAACAAGTGCGCATGATACCGCAAAGCCGCTGATGCTAAAATAACCTTTTCTTATATGTTCGGGAATGCCTATGCCTTTATTAAGCGCGCGTGATTTGTCTTTGGCTTTCGGTTGGAAACCTTTGCTGGATAAAGTGAATTTCAGTATTGAAAAAGGGGAGAAAATCGCTCTTTTAGGTCGCAACGGCGAGGGAAAATCGACTTTGTTAAATGTGATTCGCGGTCTGCACAGTCCTGACGAGGGCGAGATTCAGGCGGCGCAAGGTCTGCAAATCGCCTATTTGCCGCAAGATCCGCCGGCGGCGGATGCGCGTTCGGTGGCGGAGGTTCTGCGCGAGGAAATGCAGGAAATCTATCAGGCGATTGCTGATTATCAGCGTTTGTCCGCCGATTTCAAGGACAGCGACAGCGCAGAATTGGCGCGTTTGGAGAGTTTGATTCAAGCGGCGGACGGTTGGACTTTAGAGGCGCGGATTGAGCAGTTGCTGACGCAGTTCGGCTTGAATGCTCAGGCAAAGATGGCGGAGTTGTCGGGCGGTTGGCGGCGGCGCGTGTGGCTGGCGCGCGTGTTGTTGCGCAAACCGGATATTTTGCTGCTCGACGAGCCGACCAACCATTTGGATATCGGCGCCATTACGTGGCTGGAGCAGTTTTTGCAGCGTTTTGCCGGCGCGGTGATTTTTGTTACGCATGACCGCGCTTTCATGCGCGCGGTGGCTAATCGGATTTGGGAATTGGATCGCGGACGTTTGCTGGATGTGGCGGCGGATTATGCGCGCTTTTTGCGTACGCGCGAGGAAGTTCTGCATGCGCAGGCGCAGGCGCAGGCGCGTTTCGATAAGAAATTGGCGGAAGAGGAAGTGTGGATTCGTCAGGGCATCAAGGCACGACGCACGCGCAACGAAGGGCGGGTGCGGGCGCTGAAAGCCATGCGTATGGAACGCGCGCGGCGAATTGCGCAGCAGGGCAAGGCAAACATCAGCATCGATGCCGGAGAACGCAGCGGCAAGCAAGTGATTGTGGCGGAAAATCTGCATTTTGTGCATGAGCATGCGCCCGCCATGATTGTGAATTTCAGCGATATTATCGAGCGCGGCGAAAAAATCGGTTTAATCGGCGCAAACGGGGTCGGTAAAACGACTTTGCTTAATGTGCTGCTGGGCAAACTCGAGCCGCAGCAGGGTAGGGTGCGCTTAGGTACGCAGTTGGAAATCGCTTATTTCGACCAGTTACGCAGCCAGTTAAATGAGCAGGACACCTTGCGCGAGAGTTTGGAGCAGGGCAAGGATTTCATCGAAATCAACGGCGGACGCAAACATGTCACCGCCTATCTGCAAGATTTCCTCTTTCCGCCCGAGCGTTGGAATACGCCGGTGTCCGCGCTTTCCGGCGGTGAGCGGGCGCGTTTAATGTTGGCAAAATTATTGGCGCAGCCGGCGAATCTTTTGGTTTTGGATGAACCGACCAATGATTTGGATGTGGAAACCTTGGAATTATTGGAAGAAATGCTGGGCGGCTATAAAGGCACGGTGCTGATTGTCAGCCATGACCGTGAGTTTTTAGACGAAGTGGTAACGCGCTCTTGGGTGTTTAACCGTGCCAAATCGCGGATTGAGCAAGTACCGGGCGGTTTTGCCGATTGGTTGGAACAAGGCGGAGCAATTGAGCAATTAGAGGCGGAAAATCCGCCGCCAAATGAGAAAAACAATCCCTCAAGACTTGAAAAAAATGCCGTTGCCGCAGACAATAGCAAGGCAAATGCTGAAAAATCAGAGAGCAAAGTCAAATTAAGCTATAAATATCAGCGCGAATTAGAGGCATTGCCGGCTGTTATCGAAGCCAAAGAAGCAGAGATTGCCCAGCTGGAAATGCAGATTGCCGCATCGGATTTTTATCAGCAAAGCCATGAGTTGCAAAACGCTGCTTATACGGCATTGCAAACGGCTCAGCAAGAACTCGATGCCTTGCTTGAGCGTTGGATGGATTTAGAAGCAGGAAATGTCTAATATCTGCTTGTTATGGATAATTCTTAAAGGGAGTGAATATGTCAGAGAATGTTAAAGATGTGTATTGGGTGACGCATACGCGCGAGATTGCCGGCAATTACAGCTACACCATCAATGGGCGTCAGGATACGGCGGAATATGTGGTTGAAGGCGAAGATGCGTTGCGTCAGCGTTATGAAGCCTTGATTAAGCAAAATAACCTGCATAATCTGGCACCTGATATTGCCGCTTTCCCCGGAGCAATCGATGCGGTTTTTTGCAGCAAGGAAAAAACCGTTGTTCTTTTCTGCGATCAAACCGAATTAAATAGCACGCATAAATTCAAAGGCGCGCATGATCAAATCGTGAAAATGCGTTTGAAAAACTTAGTTGCGGCGAGCAAAAACGGAGAGCGCGATTGGTTGATTGCTTCAGACGACTATCAAACCGTTATGGTCCGCAAATCGATTGTTAAACGGATTTATCAAGAAAATACACATGTAATGTTTGAGTTTAATAATGAACGTCCGGATTATTTAAGCGATTGGGATACGACGCCGAAGGCTACGGAATATTTGGCAAAATTTCAAGAGCAAATGTTTTAATATGCCAAAACAAGCGGTTTTGAGTTTTTCAAAACCGCTTTTATGGTTCTGTATTTCAAAAAATACGATAAATCTCTCGTCGAAATAACAAGACTTGAACGCAGTATTAGTATTATTTGAAAAATAGAGCTTATATAGTCGGAGAAGTGAAAAAGTAGTACAAGGCGGCAAGCCGCAGACAGTATCAAGAGAGTACGGCAAGGCGAGCCAACGCCGTAATACTTTTTCAATTCTTCGACTATATCAAACCTTGTGAAATGTTAAACCATAAATTGCGGAATAAAATATGATTGCAGACCCTGCTAGCCATAAACCTTGGTTGTCTCAATACCACAGCGACACACCTCATCATTTACCAGCAGCAGAATATACGAATTTAGCTGAATTCATTGAAAAAATGGTAGAACGCTACGGCGAGCTGCCGGCGTTTAGCAATTTTAATACAAGTCTCAGTTTTCAAACGCTATTACGCCGTGCAAAGGCCTTTGCCGCTTATTTGCAGCAAGAACTCGGTTATCAAAAAGGCGATCGTTTGGCTTTAATGATGCCCAATATTTTGCAATATCCGGTCGTATTATACGCCTGCTACCTTAGCGGTATTGCCGTGGTCAATATTAATCCGCTTTATACCGCACGCGAATTAAAACATCAGCTCAAAGATTCTGGCGCACGCGGAATCGTCATCGTTGAAAACTTTGCCCATACTTTTGCCCAAGTGCAATCTGAATTGCCGCAGGTGAAAGATGTGATTATTACCCGTTTTGGCGACGAGCATCATTTTTTAAAAGCTTGGATGGTGAATTTCGTCGTGAAATATGTGCGCAAATTGATTCAGCCTTTTCAAATCGAGCGCGCTTTGTCTTATAAAGAAATCATGGCAAAAGGTATGCAATTATCCTTTCAGCCGGTCGAAATTGCGGCAAATGATATCGCCATGTTGCAATATACCGGCGGCACTACCGGCGTGGCGAAAGGCGCCATGCTCAGCCATGCGAATTTATTGGCCAATATCGCCCAAGTAAAGGCTTGGGTGGGCAGCGCGATTAAAGAGCCCTCGCTGATTTGTATCACGCCTTTGCCGCTATATCATATTTTCTGCTGTACGGTGAATGCCTTATGTTTTCCTAGTTTGGGTATGCATAATGTTTTGGTAACCGATCCGCGCGATATGAAAAGTTTTATCGGCATTTTAAAACGCTATCCTTTTACTGTGATGACCGGTTTGAATACCTTGTTTAAAGGTTTGTTAAATCAAAAGGATTTTGCGCAATTGGATTTTAGCAAAGTGCGTTTTGTGGTCTCCGGCGGTATGCCGTTGGAGAAAATCGTCTCGGAACAATGGCAAAAAGTTACCGGCAATGTGATGATTGAGGGCTACGGTTTAACGGAAACCTCGCCGATTGTTTGTGCCAATTTGTTGGAAAATAAGCAGTTTACCGACGGTATCGGCTATCCGATGCCGGATACGGAAATCAGCATTCGCGATAATCAGGATAATCCTCTGCCTGTTGATGAAGCGGGCGAATTATGGGTGCGCGGACCGCAAGTCATGATCGGCTATTGGAATCAAACGGAAGAATCGCAGAAAGCACTGACTGCCGACGGTTGGTTTAAAACCGGCGATATTGCGCGTATGAATGCGCAAGGTTTTGTAAAAATTGTCGATCGTAAAAAAGATATGATTTTGGTCTCAGGCTTTAATGTTTATCCTAATGAAGTAGAAGCCGTGTTGTCAGAGCATCCTGCAGTGCATGAATGCGCAGTCATTAGCGTAAAACATAGTAATACCGGTGAGGCGGTAAAAGCCTTTATTGTCGCTAAGGCCAATCAGCAAATCAGTGAGCATGAATTGCGCGAATTTGCCAAGCAGCATTTGACGAACTACAAGCGCCCTAAAATTTACGAGTTTATCGAGGAGCTGCCCAAATCTAATGTAGGGAAAGTCTTAAGACGCAAATTGAGCGAAAGTGAGCGGCAAAAAAAATCTGAATAATAGGTTCTTAGTTATAGTCAATTCATGGCAAGATTAATCATTTTTCAAACGGGTAGATCGGATACTTGTATCCGACCTACTTCTTTATAAATTAGTAGTTTAGATATTTATATCCAATACAGTTTGTCATGGCGTGTGCTTTTAGCATAAACCGCCTAAGCTTAAAAATATAATGTTTGTATTTGTCATGAATCGACTATATAACTATTGATTTTGTGATGTAGTCGGAGAAGTGGAAAAGTAGTACAAGACGGCATTTACGCCGCTTTAAAGGAAAAATTGCTGCATAAAAAAGGGCTAAGCCCCGTATTATAGCTTCTTCAGATTAAAATGAGACTATACAGAAACTTAGTCCTTTCTTTGCCGTTTGCAACAATTGCTTCTATTTTGATTCAGTTTGCCGTACTCTCTATACTCATCTTGTGTCACTTTTTCAATTCTTCGATTGTATCGGCAAACCGATTTGAGAAGCGCTTTGGCACCGCCATATCGTCGAAGAATTGAAAAAACATGAGAGATTTGTCTTGCATGTTTTTCCGCTTCTTCGACCGGCTGATGAAAAACTTAGTTTTTCTCTTTATCTACCAAACGGTTGGCTTTAATCCAAGGCATCATGTCGCGCAGTTTGCCGCCCACGATTTCGATTTGGTGTTCCGCATTTTGACGGCGACGGGCGGTCATAGCCGGTGCGCCCATGCGGTATTCGTTGATAAAGGATTTGGCATAGTCGCCGTTTTGAATGTTTTTCAGGCATTCTTGCATTGCCCAGCGACTTTCTTCGTTAATTACTTGCGGACCGGTAACGTATTCGCCGTATTCCGCATTATTAGAGATGGAGTAGTTCATATTGGCGATGCCGCCTTCGTAAATCAAATCCACAATCAGTTTGAGTTCGTGCAGGCATTCAAAATACGCCATTTCAGGTGCATAGCCAGCATCGACTAAGGTTTCAAAGCCAGCTTTAATCAGCTCGACTGCGCCGCCGCAGAGAACGGCTTGTTCGCCGAAGAGGTCGGTTTCGGTTTCTTCTTTGAAGCTGGTTTCGATGATGCCGGCTTTGCCGCCGCCGTTCGCCACGGCATAGGCTAAAGCGATGTCGCGGGCTTTGCCGCTTTGGTTTTGATGCACGGCAATCAGATGCGGTACTCCGCCGCCGCCTTGGTAGGTGCTGCGTACGGTATGGCCGGGGGCTTTCGGTGCAACCATGATGACGTCTAAATCTTGGCGCGGATTGACTTGTCCGTAATGCACGTTAAAGCCGTGGGCAAAGGCAAGTGCGGCGCCTTCTTTAATGTCGGCTTCGATTTGCCGATAGACTTCGGCGATGTTTTCATCAGGCAGCAGAATCATCACAACGTCCGCGGCTTTAACGGCTTCATTGACTTCTTTGACCGTCAGTCCTGCATTTTCGGCTTTTTTCCAGCTGACGCCGTTTTTGCGCAAACCGACGATGACGTTCACGCCGCTTTCATGCAGGTTGTTGGCATGGGCGTGTCCTTGCGAGCCGTAGCCGATGATGGCAACGGTTTTGCCTTGCAATACGCTCATATCGGCATCTTTATCGTAAAAAACTTTCATGGATTCTCCAGTTCGTTAAAGGTAAAAAAATGTGCGGCTTTGCCGCGTTTATATCGCTTCCGAAATCAAAACCAAGCGCGGTATTCAATCGCTTGATGCGGCAATTGAGCGGCATGCGCGTGGTTTTGATTTCAGAATACATTACAGATCAAGGCATTTGCCGGAACCTGTCGCCGCCAATCCCGTCACGCCGGTGCGCGCGATTTCGCGGATTTTCTTGTGATCCAGCATGGCAAGAAAGGCGTCGAGTTTACGCGGGCTGCCGCTGATTTCAATCACGATGGTGCTAGGGTGCATGTCGACCACGCGCGCACGGAAGACATCGCTTAATTGCAGCAGATTGGGGCGGTCTTTTTCATCGGCGATGATTTTGACCATCATCATTTCGCGGTCAATCAGCTCATGTTCTTCGATATTGACGAGTTTGATGACGTCTATCAATTTATTGAGCTGCTTATTGATTTGCTCGATGATTTGATTGTCGCAGAAGGTCGTGAGCGTGAGGCGCGAGATGCTGGGATCTTGCGTCGGCGCGACGTTCAGGCTTTCGATGTTGAAGCCGCGCGCGGAAAACAGCCCGACCACGCGCGATAAAGCGCCTGCTTCGTTTGCCATTAAAATGGAAATAATGTGGCGTTCCAGTTGTGTTTTCATACCAGCACCATGCCTTCATCTGATTGTTTATTGGCTTTTTCATGATGCGCGCCGAGCATCATTTCGTTTTGACCGCCGCCCGCCGGAATCATGGGGAAGACGTTTTCGCTAGGGTCTGTGGCGATATCCACAAAGACGGTTTTGTCTTTCATGGCAATGACTTCCGCCAGTTTTTGCCGTAAATCCTGCGGTTTTTCAATGCGCACGCCGTGATGCCCGTAGGCTTCTGCCAGTTTGACGAAATCCGGCAGACTTTCCATATAGCTCATGGAATAGCGTTTGTCATAGAAAAATTCCTGCCATTGCCGCACCATGCCTAAGTAGCCGTTATTCAGGCAAATGATTTTCACCGGCACATGATATTGCAAAGCGGTGGTCATTTCTTGCAGCATCATTTGAATCGAGCCGTCGCCGGTGATGCAAAACACGTCTTCTTCCGGACGCCCCAATTTTGCACCGATGGCGGCAGGATAGCCGAAGCCCATCGTGCCCAGTCCGCCGGAGTTAATCCAACGCCGCGGCTCATGGAAACGGAAATACTGCGCCGCCCACATCTGATGCTGTCCGACGTCGGAAGTAATCACGGCATTGCCGCCCGTCAGCTCGTACAAGGTTTGAATCACCTGCTGCGGCTTAATCACGTCTTCGCTTGGCGAAATGTCCAAGCAGCGGATGCTTTGCCACTCGGCGATTTGCTGCCACCATTCCGCCGTTTGCGCCGGATCGGCAGTGCTGTCGCCCAATAAGCGCAGCATCTCGCTCAATACGGATTTGACCGAGCCGACAATCGGAATATCCACTTTCACATTCTTCGCAATTGAGGAAGGATCGATGTCGATATGGATAATCTTGGCGGAAGGGCAGAATTTGGCGATATCACCGGTAACGCGGTCGTCAAAACGCGCACCTACCGCAAAAAGCACATCGCAATGATGCATCGCCATATTGGCTTCATAGGTGCCGTGCATACCGAGCATGCCCAAAAATTGCTTGTCATTACCGGGGTAAGCGCCCAAGCCCATCAGAGTATTGGTTACGGGCAAATTCAACTGCTTTGCTAAAACCGTCATCTGCTCCGCCGCATTATCCAACACCACACCGCCGCCCGAATACAGCATCGGACGCTTGGCGCGGCTCAGCAATTTCAAGGCTTTTTTGATTTGTCCGATATGACCATCCACCGTAGGTTGGTAAGAATGGATATGGATTTCATCGGGATAGCTAAAAGAAGCAAAGGCGGCAGTGACGTCCTTGGGCACATCAATTAAAACCGGACCGGGGCGGCCGCTTGAAGCAATATAAAAAGCTTTTTTAATTGTCTCCGCCAATTTGTTAATGTCTTTGACCAAAAAGCTATGCTTGACCACAGGACGCGTAATCCCCACCGCATCCACCTCTTGGAAAGCATCATTGCCAATCAAAGAAGACGGCACCTGTCCGGAAAAGACCACCATCGGAATCGAATCCGCATAAGCCGTGCCGATGCCGGTAACCGCATTCGTCAAACCGGGACCGGAAGTCACAATCGCCACACCGACCTTGCCGGTGGCGCGGGCATAGCCGTCTGCCGCATGAATCGCGCCCTGCTCATGCCGCGCCAATACATGCACCAAACCCTCTTGCTGATACAAGGCATCATAAATATAAAGCACCGCACCGCCGGGATAACCGAACACATATTCCGTTCCCTCCGCAAGCAAGGCCTCCACAATAATTTCAGCACCGCTTAAATGATGTTTTTTCTTTGCCATATGAATCTTCTTTAATTAAGCCAAAGCGAGCGCCAAATGTAATCGCCGCATGCGTATCGGTCAAGCAAAAAAAACGCCGATTGCCGCAAATAACAAAAAACAATCGCTTTTCATTTTGTCTTGCAGACAAGTATTTTTGATATTTATTTATTTAAAAACAATTCATTAAATAAATACTTTCAAAGGAAAACATCCTCATCTCAATAAAAAATTTTTTGAAGTAAAAAGCAAAAACTCATTTTGTTGCGCAGTCCGCAACAGAGAATTATACTGACAGCATGATTACAGACATCCGACACGCAGGACTGGAAAAGTTCTACCGCACCGGCAATACCGCCGGTATCAATGCCGCTCACGCCAAAGCATTGCGCTTTGTGCTGCTGAGCTTGGACAGCGCCTATTGCGCGCAAGACCTGCCCCTACCGCATATGCAGCTTGAGCAAAACGGCGAAAACTACCGTCTCAGCGGCACATTCGGCAGCTTAGGCTTCCATTTTGCCCAAGGCAATATCGCCATTCGGGAGTATCAAGACGCATGAGCATGCACAATCCGCCGCATATCGGCGAAGTCATTCAGCACTTATATTTGCAGCCCTTAAATATCAGCCTGCGCGAAATGGCGCAATATTTGGACATCTCGCCCTCGACGCTCAGCCGCCTGCTCAACGGCAGCAGCAACCTCAGTCCCGACATGGCATTGCGCCTCAGCAAAACCTTAGGACGCAGCGCGGAAAGCTGGCTGACGATGCAAAGACATTATGATTTATGGCAGGCGCGGCGGCGCGTATCCCTGATGGCGGTCAGTCGTCTGTATCCGGAAAAAGATTAGATGCGGTCAATCAAAATGACGGTATGGCATTGCCATGCCTATGCTGCGGTTTGCAGCTAAGTAATCCTTATTGATACGAACCGGACTATAGCTGTTGAAACATAAAAACTAGGTAATTGATATTATTCAATGCTGATGTTTAATTTACCACCCAAAATTTGTACATAGCGCGCAAGCGTCGCTAAATTCAAATTTTGCGTATTCTCGATTTGACTAATTGCCGATTGCGAAATACCCATTTTCTGTGCAAGCTCGCTTTGACTAAGTCCCGCTTTTTTACGCAATTGCGCTAAATCCAACTGCAACAGCGTCTCTTGCGCCTGCATATGAATCTTTTCCCGCCGCTCATGCGGCAAAGCCGCCATTACATCATCTAAGCTTCTCATTTGATTTTCCTTTCAGAGACTGCAAATAATATTCTGATTGCAAATACTGTTTATAAATTTCTTCAGCAAGCGGTATCATTTTTTGATAAAAACGCTTATCGCCTGTCTTATCGCCCCCACACAGCATCACTGCTTGACGAATAGGGTCGAAAACAAAAAGTAGCCGATAAGGTTTTCCCTGATGTTGCACACGCAATTCCTTCAAATTAGATAAAGAAGCGCCCTTGAGCGTATCGACATAAGGTCTACCAAGCTGCGAACCTTTGTTTTTTAACACATTGAGATAATGCAAAATGCTATCTTGCTCCTCATCATCCAATCCTTGAAACCAAGCATCAAAAGCATCAGTAAAAATCACCTGTCACATCGTTGTCATATCCAAGTTTTTTAGAAATTATAAGTTCTGACTTATTGCGTTTCAAGAAAAGTCGCTCAAATATAGAAGACAGAACACCGATGGACGAGGCGAAGGCATTATGATTTATGGCAGGCAAAAGCTATTGAAAGCTTAGTCATGGACTAACGCTTTAGTAGCAAAGATGTAGTGCTTCTTTGGAATTTTTATCAAAACGCAAAAATGTCGACTTTTCAGACAAAATTCCCTGTGCTTTTATTATAAAATATAAAAGCCTGTATTCCATTATTTGTACATATGAAAATGGTTTTAGGTCGAATGCAAAAACGGATTTGAATACCGTTTATAGCAAGCAATCCGGCATTTATCACATATTAGGAGATGTTTTATGAATCGTATCTATCGTATTGTTTTCAATTATGCCTTGGGTATTTGGCAATGTGTTTCCGAATGCGCTCGTGCGCAAGGAAAAGGGAGCAAGCCGAGAAGAAAGCTGTCTTCTATCATGCTCATCGGCTTATTAAGCTTCGGAAAAACAGCTTGGGCGGTGGATTATACAACTGACACGATTATTTCTCATCCGAATGATTTAAACGGTGCCACACATACGATTAGCAATGGATCAATAGTTGATTTTAATAGTTATGCATTACCGCTGACAGTAGATAATGCTAATGTAAAAATCACGGACGGAAGCCTGAAATCCGTTGATCGTTTAAGTGTTGGGGATATTTCGGGTAATTCAGGAAGCGTTCAATTATCTGATAATAATGCTCTTATAGAAGCAGGAAGCATGTATATCGGCAATAATGGAAACGGCGATGTTAACGTATCTGCAGGAACGATAAAAACTACAAGAATTCTTATTATCGGCAGTGAATCCGGCAGTATTGGTACAGTAAATCTTACGGGGTTAAATTCTAAAATTGAAAGTAATTATTATACAACTATAGGAAATAACGGCACAGGAACATTAAATTTAACAAATCAATCAAGCATTGATTCCAAGCGAATCGATATTGGTAATACAAGTAACGGCAAAGGAATAATGACGGTATCAGATAATGCTAAAATAACTTCCGATATCCTAGTCGTAGGTGTTAAAGGAAATGGTTTTCTTGAAATTAAAAATAGCCAAAATAATGTTATTGATCAGTTGAGCATTTCTAATAGTAAAGATTCTATTGGTAAAGTAGTTCTGGAGGAAAGTAGCTTAAAAGCAAGCTCTCGATTAGGTGTCGGCTGGTTTAGCAAGGGAGAATTAACGCTAGATAAATCTAATCTTGAAACAAACTTTTTAGTATCAGGAGTATTCAATGATTCTTCTGGGAGTATAGATAGTAAGGATAGTGCTATTAATGCTGAAGAAGTTAGTATTGGATTTGAATCTGGAAGTCATGGCACTTTAAACTCTCTAAATACTACTATTAATAGCACAGATTTCGAGATAGGTGCTAACCGTAATAGCACCGGCATTGTAAGTATCAGTGATGACAGCACTATCAATACTAGCAAAACAATGGCAATAGGTTCATATGGAAAGGGAACCTTAAATGTCAAACAAAGTACTGTTAATAATGAAAATACTATTATTAGCGATAAATCAGGTTCAAATGGAACATTTAACCTTATAGACAACAGCACATTGACTAATAATGGATATATCCATATCGCTAATCAAGAATCTACTGCCGGAACATTCAATATCACAAACAGCAAACTCGATATCAATAAATATCTTTTAGTAGGTAATGAAGGAAATGGAAAATTAGATACAAACAATGCCGATATGACTATCAATTCCGGATTATTGCTTGCTTATAGTAATACCTCTACAGGCATGGTAAATACAAGTGCCAGTACGCTTAATGTTTCTGAAATAAGTATTGGCATCAGCGGAAAAGGACAATTTAATGTTTTTGATAATAGTGAGATAAATACAGGAACTTTATTTCTTGCTAAAAAGCAAGATGCCCAAGCAGAAATGAATATAAGTAACAGTAATATTACAGCAAGAAAAGATGTTGTTGTCGGTGGTTCTGGTAAGGCAAGTATGAATATTAAAGATGATAGCAGATTAAACAGCCCTATCTTAATAGCAGGTTATCAAGAAACAGGAGTCGGTACGATTCGTACAGAGAATGCTGAATTGAATATTTCTACTGAAGCTGCGATTGGCTACAAAGGTTTTGGAGAATTACATGCGAATAATAGTAAGATAAACAGCCAGCAATTCGATGTGGCATCAGGTTCGGGTACAGGCAAGGTCTCTCTTAACAATCAGAGTATACTTGCCGTACAAGATATAATACATATTGGCAGAGAAGGGAACGGAACACTAAGCGGCAGGGATAGTAGCATTGAAGCCAAGCGTACTATTATTGCTCACGAAGCAGGCACAAATGCTGATTTATCGCTTAATAACAGTCAACTAAATTCCGAAACTTTTATTCTTGTAGGCAATCAAGGAACAGGAAAACTTTCCGCCGACAACAGCGTTATGACAAGTAAATACATGATGATCGGCTATGAACAAGGTAGTCAGGGCGAAGTTAAGCTAAATAATAATAGTCGCGCTACCTTAACGGATGTAGTATCTGTTGGTTCCTATGGAGAGGGTACTTTAAATGTCAAAAATTCAGCTATTAACGCTAAAGTCGTCAATATAGGAGAAAAAGCAAAAGGCTTAGCACAGTTTTCCGATGCCGCAAGTTTGAATGCAGAAACGCTATTTATCGGTTTTGAAAGCACTAGTTCCGGAGAACTTACCATGATAGGCGATAATACCCTATTAGATGCTTCTGACATTACTTTTGGCAAAGGATCGAAAGCACATCTCAATCTGCATCAGGGAGCAATCGCCAGTACAGAAAATATCTTCAAAACAGATAGTACTGCAAACGACACCAAACTCAGCTTAGATAATGCCACTCTTCGCCTAACCGCTGATCAAAATGAATTGTTTAAAAATTTTTCTGATAATGACAAAATTGAACTGAATACAGGCGGCGCTACATTTGAAACCGATCATACTGTGAAAATAGTTGATACCGCCCGAATCAGCGGCAGCGGTAATCTGATTAAATCGGGCAGCGGTACTTTAAGCCTTAACATCGATAATAAAGCCTATACAGGCAAAACCACAATTGCCGACGGTGCGCTCAATATTCAAGCTAACCATGATGCGGCTTTCACTACGCCTATCGACGGCAGCGGTAATCTGATTAAATCGGGCAGCGGCACTTTAAGCCTTAACATCGATAATAAAGCCTATACAGGCAAAACCACAATTGCCG